>UMCI01037059.1_pt1 | contig 239560 bp, 178 predicted proteins | sample 1964211 | NCBI WGS metagenome assembly UMCI01 (sample SAMEA4835966, study PRJEB28245) | human gut metagenome | biome: gut microbiome; material: fecal sample | place: Denmark | collected 2008 | reverse complement strand
TATTCTTCAATCGGTTAAGTCGAACCGATAAAAATCTAAAATAAACAATGGAGAATTAAGGATGATGAAATGGACCACGCACTGTTATGCCGCATGGTTATTCTTCATTCTTAATTCTTCATTCTTAATTTAAAAGTATAATGTTAGAAATAAAAGACCTGCATGCCAGCATCAATGGCAAAGAAATATTGAAAGGTATCAACCTTACGATTCGTGACGGTGAGGTACACGCCCTGATGGGACAAAACGGAGCCGGGAAAAGCACCTTGAGTAATGTGCTGGTGGGACATCCTGCATACGAGGTTACACGCGGTACCGTAACTTTCAACGGTAAGGACCTTTTGGCTATGAGTCCCGAAGACCGTGCCCATGAAGGTATTTTCCTTTCATTCCAGATGCCGGTGGAGATACCGGGTGTTTCTATGGTGAATTTTATGCGTGCTGCCGTTAACGAACAGCGCAAATACCGCCATTTACCCGCCTTGTCAGCCAGTGAATTCTTGAAGCTGATGCGCGAAAAGCGCGCCATTGTCGAGTTGGATAACAAACTTGCCAACCGTAGCGTAAACGAAGGCTTCAGCGGTGGTGAGAAGAAGCGTAACGAAATCTTCCAGATGGCTATGCTGGAACCAACTTTCGCCATTCTCGACGAAACGGATTCCGGTCTTGATGTAGACGCTCTGCGTATTGTGGCCGATGGCTTCAACAAGCTGAAGACTCCCCGGACCAGTGCGATGGTTATCACTCACTATCAACGTCTGTTGGACTACCTGAAACCGGATACCGTCCATGTATTGCTTGGCGGACGTATCGTAAAGACAGGTGGCCCCGAACTGGCGAAGGAGATTGAAGCACGCGGCTTCGATTGGATAAAGAAAGAAGCAAGTGAATTATAAATTATGAATTACGAATGATGAATCGCTCTGCAATGTAATAGCGCGGCGATTCATCACTCGTAATTCAAAACTCATAATTAGACAACATGAGTGTAGAGCAACAATATATAGACCTTTTCTCCCAAACGGAAGCGATGATATGCCGCCACAGCGCCGAGGTGCTGAATGCCCCGCGTGCGGCCGCGTTTGCCGATTTCGAGCGGCTTGGTTTTCCTACCCGTAAGACGGAGAAATACAAATATACCGATGTCAGCAAGTTCTTTGAACCCGACTACGGTCTGAACCTGAACCGTCTGGACATTCCTGTCAACCCCTATGAAGTATTCAAATGCGATGTGCCGAATATGAGCACTTCCCTTTACTTTGTTGTGAACGACACTTTCTATGGCAAGGTTTTGCCCAAGTCGCATTTGCCCGAAGGTGTTATTTTCGGCAGTTTGAAGGATATGGCGGAACAGCATCCGGAATTGGTGAAGAAATACTACGGCAAGCTGGCGGATACTTCCAAAGATGGAGTGACGGCCTTTAATACCGCCTTTGCGCAAGACGGTGTATTGCTGTATGTTCCTAAGAATGTGGTAGTGGAAAAGCCTATCCAGTTAGTGAACATTCTGCGCGGCGATGTCAACTTTATGGTGAACCGTCGTGTGCTCATCATTTTGGAAGAAGGTGCGCAAGCCCGTCTTTTGGCCTGCGACCATGCAATGGACGGTGTAAACTTCCTTGCAACGCAGGTGGTAGAGGCGTTCATCGGTGAGAATGCCACTTTCGATTTCTATGAACTGGAAGAGACGCACACCAGTACGGTACGTATCAGCAGTTTATACGTCAGACAAGAGGCCAACAGCAACGTTCTGCTGAATGGAATGACCTTGCATAACGGTACTACCCGTAATACGACCGAAGTGACGCTTGCCGGCGAGGGCGCCGAACTGAACCTTTGCGGTATGGCTATCGCGGACAAGAACCAGCATGTGGACAATAATACCACCATAGACCATGCAGTGCCCAACTGCACCAGCAATGAACTCTTTAAATATGTGCTCGACGACCAGTCCGTCGGTGCTTTTGCAGGCCTGGTGTTGGTACGTCCCGACGCGCAGCATACCAGTTCCCAACAAACGAACCGTAATCTTTGCGCCACCCGCGAAGCGCATATGTACACCCAGCCGCAACTGGAGATTTACGCCGATGATGTAAAGTGCAGTCATGGCGCTACGGTAGGCCAGCTTGATGAAAGCGCCCTGTTCTATATGCGGCAACGCGGTATCTCCATGCGTGAAGCCCGTTTACTGTTGATGTTTGCCTTCGTAAACGAAGTAATCGACACAATCCGTCTGGATGCCTTGAAAGACCGCCTGCATCTGCTGGTAGAGAAACGTTTCCGCGGTGAACTGAACAAGTGTCAGGGGTGCGCGATATGTAAATAATGAAGAATGATGAATGAAGAATGGGCTGCGCAGCATCGGCATGCCGCATGGCAATTCTTCATTCTTCATTCATCATTCATAATTTAAAAGATATGAACCTTCAAAAGATAAGAGCTGATTTTCCGATACTTTCCCGTGAGGTATATGGTAAGCCGTTGGTTTACTTTGATAACGGTGCGACTACGCAGAAGCCCCGTCAGGTGGTAGACGCCATTACGGACGAGTACTATTCGGTCAACGCCAATGTGCATCGTGGTGTGCATTTCCTTTCGCAGCAAGCTACGGAGCTGCACGAGGCGTCTCGTGAGACGGTGCGGAAGTTCATCAATGCCGGCAGTACGAATGAAATCATCTTTACCCGCGGTACGACGGAAAGTATCAATCTGTTTGTGTCCAGCTTCGGTGAAGAGTTTATGCAGGAGGGGGATGAGGTGATTCTCTCCGTTATGGAGCATCACAGCAATATCGTTCCCTGGCAGTTGCTGGCTGCCAAGAGGGGGATTGCCATTAAAGTCATTCCGATGAATGACAGAGGCGAACTTCTGTTGGATGAGTACAAACAGCTGTTTTCCGAGCGTACAAAGATTGTCAGCGTGGCGCATGTATCCAATGTGCTGGGTACGGTGAACCCTGTCGGGGAGATGATAGGCTATGCCCACGAACAGGGCGTTCCTGTGCTTGTAGACGGTGCCCAGTCCATTCCGCATATGCCGGTGGATGTACGGGACTTGGATGCGGATTTCTACGTTTTTTCCGGTCATAAGGTGTACGGGCCTACCGGTGTGGGCGTGCTTTACGGTAAAGAAGAATGGCTCGACAAGATGCCCCCTTATCAAGGTGGCGGCGAAATGATACAACACGTATCGTTTGAACGGACTACTTTCAATGAACTCCCTTTCAAGTTCGAGGCGGGAACACCCGATTATATCGGTACGACCGGGCTTGCCAAGGCATTGGATTACGTTTCTGCCATCGGCATGGAGAAGATTGCCGCCCATGAACACGAACTGAGCATGTATGCTATGTCCCGCCTGAAAGAGATTCCCGGTATGCGCATCTTCGGTGAGGCGCAAGAGAAAGGGAGCGTCATTTCCTTCCTCGTAGGCGATATCCACCATTTCGATATGGGTACCTTACTCGACCGTCTCGGCATTGCCGTACGTACGGGACATCATTGCGCGCAGCCGCTGATGCAACGTCTCGGCATTGAAGGCACGGTACGCGCTTCGTTCGGCCTGTATAATACGAAAGAGGAGATAGATATATTGGCGGCAGGTATCGAGCGCGTCAGTAAAATGTTTTGATGCTTTGCAACTTTTTTGAGTTGCTCTGCGTCTGATATATCAAGAACTTAAAAATACGGAACTATGTTAGTAACAACAACTCCCACTATCGAGGGTGCACGTATCACCCGTTATTTTGGCATCGTCAGCGGTGAAACGATTATCGGTGCCAACGTCTTTCGTGATTTCTTTGCCAGTATCCGCGATGTGGTGGGCGGACGCAGCGGTTCGTACGAGGAAGTGCTCCGCGAGGCCAAAGACACGGCGCTTCGCGAGATGCAGGAACAAGCCCGTCTGTTGGGCGCTAACGCTGTGATTGGCGTTGACCTTGATTACGAAACGGTAGGCGGCAGCGGCAGTATGCTGATGGTAACTGCCTGCGGTACGGCTGTAACGATAGAATAAAGCTTTCTCTCCCTGGCATAAATTCGGTTAATCGTTTGCTTATTTCATTCCAAATCAATACTTTTAGGCTTTCGTTCAACCTTTTAAAACGATTTATGCTATGGACCAATTGCTTTTCTGGCTGGTTCCAGCCGCTTCCGTTCTGGCACTTTGCTTTGCCTGGTATTTCCACCGTCAGATGATGAAAGAGAGTGAGGGAACTCCTCAAATGGTTAAGATTGCCGCTGCCGTGCGCAAAGGCGCCATGTCCTATCTCCGTCAGCAATATAAGATTGTGGGCTGGGTGTTTCTGGGGCTGGTGATTCTCTTCTCGATTATGGCTTACGGCTTCGGAGTGCAGAACTCGTGGGTTCCGATAGCTTTCCTTACAGGCGGATTCTTCTCCGGCCTTTCCGGATTTCTCGGAATGAAGACGGCTACGTATGCTTCGGCGCGTACGGCGAATGCCGCGCGCAACTCGTTGAACGCGGGCTTGCGTGTCGCTTTCCGTAGCGGCGCGGTAATGGGACTGGTTGTAGTGGGGCTCGGCCTGCTCGACATTTCTTTCTGGTATCTGCTGCTCAACGCAGTTATCCCGGTGGATGTGATGACACCCACCCATAAACTTTGCATCATCACCACCACGATGCTGACGTTCGGTATGGGAGCTTCCACACAAGCCCTGTTTGCACGCGTGGGCGGCGGTATCTATACGAAAGCCGCCGACGTAGGAGCCGACCTCGTGGGTAAAGTGGAAGCCGGTATCCCCGAAGACGACCCGCGCAATCCCGCAACCATCGCCGATAACGTAGGCGATAATGTAGGCGATGTGGCCGGTATGGGCGCCGACCTTTACGAGAGCTATTGCGGTTCTATCCTTGCTACGGCCGCCCTTGGCGCCGCCGCTTTTATCCATTCGGGAGATACGCTGATGCAGTTCAAAGCCGTTATCGCTCCGATGCTGATTGCGGCCGTAGGTATCATTCTCTCTATTATAGGTATCTTCGCTGTACGTACCAACGAGAATGCCAAGATGAAAGACTTGCTGAATTCCCTCGCTTTCGGTACGAACTTGAGCTCGGTACTGATAGTCGTTGCTACTTTCCTTATTCTTTGGTTGCTGAAGCTGGATAACTGGATGTGGATTTCCTGTTCGGTAGTGGTAGGTCTGGTGGTAGGCATCGTTATCGGGCGTTCTACGGAATATTATACTTCCCAATCCTATCGTCCCACCCAGAAGCTGAGTGAGAGCGGCAAGACGGGGCCGGCCACGGTCATTATCTCCGGCATCGGTTTGGGTATGCTCTCTACCGCTATTCCGGTGATTGCCGTAGTGGTGGGCATCATTGCCTCGTATCTTTTTGCTTCCGGATTCGACTTTGCCAATGTAGGCTTGGGACTTTACGGCATCGGTATCGCTGCCGTAGGTATGCTTTCCACTTTGGGCATTACGTTGGCTACGGACGCTTACGGGCCTATTGCCGACAATGCCGGCGGTAATGCGGAGATGTCCGGTCTGGGTGAGGAAGTGCGCAAGCGTACCGATGCGCTCGACTCTTTGGGGAATACGACAGCCGCCACGGGCAAAGGTTTCGCTATCGGTTCGGCCGCGTTGACGGGGCTTGCCCTGCTTGCATCCTACATCGAGGAAATCCGCATCGGGCTGACCCGTCTGGGCACTACCGACATCTTTGTGGGCGGTGAAGCGGTGTCCGTGCAGGACGCTACTTTCTTCGACTTCATGCACCATTACGATGTTACGCTGATGAATCCTAAAGTCCTCTCGGGTATGTTCCTCGGCAGTATGATGGCTTTCCTGTTCTGTGGATTGACGATGAATGCCGTAGGTCGTGCGGCCGCCCACATGGTAGATGAGGTGCGCCGTCAGTTCTGTGATATAAAAGGGATTCTGACCGGTGAGGCGGAACCCGACTATGAACGCTGTGTAGCCATCTCCACGAAAGGTGCGCAGCGCGAAATGGTAGTTCCCTCACTCATCGCAATTGTCGCTCCTATCATGACCGGACTTATCTTCGGTGTTCCCGGTGTGTTGGGACTGCTTATCGGCGGTCTTAGCAGCGGATTCGTACTTGCCATCTTTATGGCGAATGCCGGTGGCGCATGGGATAATGCCAAGAAGTATGTAGAAGAGGGCAACTTCGGCGGTAAAGGCAGTGAAGTGCATAAAGCCACGGTTGTAGGCGATACGGTAGGCGACCCCTTTAAAGATACTTCCGGTCCGAGCCTTAACATCCTTATCAAGCTGATGAGCATGGTAGCCATCGTTATGGCGGGGCTGACCGTGGCTTGGAGCTTGTTCTAAGCATACGCGATTCGTCTCGTAAGACGAAACTATTCATCCCGTGGGACGGATTTATTCATCTCACGGGATGATTTTTTTTGTCCCGTAAGACGAATACAGTTATCTCATGGGACGAATCTGTTGTAACGATGCCGTATTCTCACCTCAATGCAAGACTTCTATCTGCCATCACCTATATCGAACAGAACAAGGTGACCAGAAACGGTACGCTGAAGTCCACCACAAACCCGTGGAAGATGGAAACGACGACAAACTGCTGTCCGGCAGTACGGGTGATTATCGGCAGTGTGGTATCCATTGTCGTAGCGCCACCGGCAGAGATAGGAGCCAGATTGCCGAACCAGCGCACCAGTAGCGGAGCTGCCAGCAAAGTCAGTATCTCGCGGCTGATATTGGCCAGCAGGGCGATAGTACCGAGTTCGGCTCCCTTGTATTCGGTGATGAAGATGCTGGAGAGCGAATAATATCCGAATCCCGAGCCTACCGCCAGACAGTCGGTTACGGAACGGTGGGTAAGGATAAGACTGACCGCCGCGGAACCTGCCAATGTACCCAGTATCGTCATGACAGGCAGAAAGACCAGTCGCGGATTAAGCGAACGGAAGTTCTTTAATGTCTGCGGGTCGTTGCCCACACTCAGTCCTACGCTGAACATCAATGCGCAAAGAGCATAGAAGCTGATTTCGCTGTCCATGACTACATCAACGGGTATCAGGTGGAAAACTCCGCAAAGCGTACCCAAAACGAAGAAACCGATTATAATAAGACTGCCTTTCATGCCGTTCTTCCTTTCTTCTTATATAACGCTTTCCACAATGCCCAGGCAGCGACGACACTTCCCAAAGTACCGCCTAAGGTTAGTATGACAGCCTCGATTCCTATGGTATGCAGCCCTTTGATAATCTGCTCGTTTCCGCCTACCTCGATGCCGAGAATGAAAAGCAGCGCCCAGATTAACACTGTGATAACCGTATGAATCCTGTGTAAATTCCTTTTTCGTAAGAGATAGCCCAGCAGCATCCCGGTGAGCATCAGTCCGATAATTGTAAACATATCCGTTGTCGTTTTATTTGCCAGCAAAGATAAGCATATTATTTATTCTCTTTAAAAGTCCGGTTTACTTATGAAAAGATTTATCTTTGTATGCTCTAACGTAGTGATATATGCTGTTACCTTATTTGAACAAAGAACTGATAGAAGCCGGTTGCGATGAGGCCGGACGCGGCTGTCTTGCCGGCGCCGTATATGCCGCCGCCGTTATTCTGCCCAAAGACTTCGAGAACGATTTGCTGAACGATTCCAAGCAACTTACCGAGAAGCAACGCTACGCTTTGCGAGAGGTCATCGAGAAAGAAGCGCTGGCATGGGCGGTAGGTGTTGTCTCCCCCAAGGAGATTGACAAGATAAATATCCTGAATGCCTCCTTCCTTGCCATGCATCGCGCTGTTGACCGGTTGCAGTTGCGCCCGCAGCATTTGCTTATCGACGGTAACCGCTTCAGGAAATACGGGGATATTCCGCATACCACCGTTGTGAAAGGCGACGGTAAGTATCTTTCCATCGCGGCGGCATCCGTTCTGGCCAAGACGTATCGTGATGATTATATGAACCGGCTGCACGAAGAGTTCCCTTACTACGATTGGAATCATAATAAGGGATATCCCACAAAGAAGCATCGTGCGGCTATCGCCGGACGGGGAACCACTCCTTATCATCGCATGACTTTTAATCTGCTGGGTGACGGACAGCTGGAACTGTTTTAGAACCACTTAATCTTTCTGAACCATATAAAGGTTACGGCCGACAATATTGCGGACAGCAGAATGATGAATATGAACGCATGCGGAAAACTTTCCAGATGTATATCCACATTCATGCCGTAAAAGCTGGCTATCAATGTGGGTATCATCAGTGTGATGGATAGGCTCGTCATGCGTTTCATGATGGCGTTCACGTTATTGGATATGATGGAGGCGAAGGCGTCCATCGTTCCCGTAAGGATGTCACTGTAAATGTTCACCGTGTTGTACGCCTGTTTCAGCTCTATCACGACGTCCTCCAGCAGTTCCAGGTCGAGGTAGTCGGTATCTTGGAAGATATTCTTCAACCGTCCTATCATAACTTCGTTTCCTCGGATGGAAGTGTTGAAGTATACGAGCGTCTTTTGCAGCTTCATCAACTGAAGAAGGTCTTCGTTACGGATACTCTTTTCCAGTTCCTTTTCGGCGGTGGCTACATCGTTATTGATTTGCTTCAGGTATTTCAGGAACCATACGGCAGAGGAGTATATGATTCGCAAAATCAGCGTCAGCTTATTGTTGACGACGATACCTTTGCGGCGGGTATGCTGTATGAAGTCCGGTATCAGTTCGGTGTGATGATAGCACACGGAAACGATGATGTCGTTGTTTGTGATGATACCGATGGGCACTGTGATAAACGGGATGCCGTGCTGGCTGCTCTGCATGGGAATACGCAGGATAGTCAGCAGCCAGTTGCCTTCCGTCTCCGTACGCGGGCGCTCGTCCGTATCGGCTATATCTTCAAGGAATGATTCGGGAACTTTCAGTTCTTGGGTAAGGAATTGGAAATCGCTGTCGTCCGGGCATTCCACGTTTACCCAGCAGTTAGGTTTCCATTCGGCCTTTTCTACGAAGCCGTTTTCGCTGTAGAGATACTTTCTCATTGTTTTGCCTCCTTTCTTTAGTCCGAACAGAGGCATTGCGACCAACGTCTCCGTTCGCTTTAATTGTAAACACTATTGCACGTTCGTGGGTTTGAATCGTCCATAATTTCAGTTGATTTTATTTAAAAGCTCTGCAAAAGTATGAAAATCAGGCCTGACTTTCTGCGTTTGCACGGCTTTTTTAGGATTTCTTGTTATTTACGGGGAGAGGCTCTTTGCGCAAATGTTATTTTTACTTTTTGAAGTGGCATAGTTTGGCCGCTATTTTGTACCTTTGCAACCGGAAAAAGGGAGCTGTGCCAAAGCCATAAGACGCTTACAGTTTCTTGTTTCAGGTACGGATTACACGGATTTCACGGGTTTCTCATTCAGTCTATATATAGCGTAGCCTTTAATCTGCGGAATCCGTGTAATCCGTACCTGAAAGAAATCGGCAAGTATGTTTTATGCGCCCTTTTCCTTCCGTAAAAAAGAGATTTGTACAATTAAAACAATACTAATTATGAGCAAGAAAGCCCTTTTAATGATTCTTGATGGCTGGGGTATCGGCGATCAAGGTAAAGATGATGTGATTTTCAATACGCCTACTCCCTACTGGGATAGCTTGTTGGCGGCTTATCCGCACTCTGAGTTGCAGGCAAGCGGTGAGAATGTCGGCTTGCCCGACGGACAGATGGGTAACTCGGAAGTAGGTCACCTCAATATCGGCGCAGGACGTATCGTATATCAGGACTTGGTAAAGATTAACCGTGCTTGTGCCGACGGCAGCATCCTGAAGAACAAGGAAATCGTTTCCGCTTTCTCTTACGCCAAGGAACATGGCAAGAACATCCACTTTATGGGATTGACCAGCAACGGCGGTGTGCACAGTTCTTTCGACCACCTGTTCAAACTCTGCGATATTTCAAAGGAATACGGTATCGAGAATACATTTATCCATTGCTTTATGGACGGTCGCGATACCGACCCGAAGAGCGGTAAGGGCTTTATCGAACAGTTGACGGCGCATTGCGAAAAGTCGGCCGGTAAGATTGCTTCCATCGTAGGCCGTTTCTACGCCATGGACCGTGACAAGCGTTGGGAACGTGTGAAAGTGGCTTACGACCTGCTTGTAAACGGTGAGGGAAAGGTTGCGTCGGATATGGTTCAGGCCATGCAGGAGTCTTACGATGAAGGTGTAACCGATGAATTCATCAAGCCGATTGTAAATGCCGGCTGCGACGGTACTATCAAGGAAGGTGACGTGGTTATCTTCTTCAACTATCGTAACGACCGTGCCAAGGAATTGACTGTCGTCCTGACTCAGCAGGATATGCCGGAACAGGGCATGCACACTATTCCCGGCTTGCAGTACTACTGTATGACTCCGTACGATGCTTCTTTCAAGGGTGTACATATCCTTTTCGATAAGGAAAACGTGCAGAATACATTGGGTGAATATTTGGCTGCTAACGGTAAAACTCAGCTCCATATCGCCGAAACGGAGAAGTATGCTCACGTAACATTCTTCTTCAACGGCGGTCGCGAAACTCCGTACGATGCGGAAGAACGTATTCTTGTTCCGTCTCCGAAGGTTGCTACGTATGACCTGAAACCGGAGATGAGCGCTTACGAAGTAAAGGATAAATTGGTTGAGGCCATCAATACCAAGAAGTTCGATTTCATCGTAGTGAATTATGCGAACGGTGATATGGTAGGCCACACCGGTATCTACGAAGCTATTGAGAAGGCGGTAAAAGCCATCGACGACTGTGTGAAAGATACGGTGGAAGCTGCCAAGGCCAACGATTACGAGGTAATCATCATCGCCGACCACGGTAACGCCGACCATGCCCTGAACGAGGACGGTACGCCGAATACGGCTCACTCTTTGAATCCCGTTCCGTTTGTTTATGTAACGGCAAACAAGGATGCTAAGGTGGAAAACGGTGTGTTGGCGGATGTTGCTCCTTCTATCCTGCATATTCTGGGTATGAAGCAACCGGCTGAGATGACGGGTAAGGACTTGATAAAGTAAGTATTATTAGCATATTGAAAGGCGCGGATTATTAGTAATCCACGCCTTTTTCGTATTTTTGCACGCTCAAAAAAGAAGATGTTATGTTACAGATAGATGATGTTGTCGTTTCTTTTGATGTACTGCGTGAGAAGTTCCTTTGCAATCTGGATGCTTGCAAAGGAGAATGTTGCATTGAGGGAGATGCCGGTGCTCCGGTGGAATTTGAGGAGATAGAGAAGCTGGAAGAGGTACTGCCTGTGATATGGGATGAGCTTTCTCCGGAAGCACGCGCTGTGATAGATGCGCAGGGTGTGGTGTACACGGATGAAGAGGGCGATTTGGTAACCTCTATCGTTAATAATAAGGATTGTGTATTTACTTGCTATGACGAGAAAGGCTGTTGTTATTGTGCCATAGAGAAAGCGTACCGAGAAGGTAAGACCGACTTTTATAAACCTGTTTCCTGTCATCTTTACCCCATCCGTATAGGCGATTACGGGCCTTATAAAGCGGTGAACTATCATCGTTGGGATGTTTGTAAGGCCGCTGTCTTATTGGGGCAGAAAGAGGATGTACCGGTGTATAAGTTCTTAAAGGAACCTTTGATACGTAAATTCGGTGAAGATTGGTATGCCGAGCTGGAATTGGCGGCGGAAGAGATGAAGAAACAAGGAATGATATAAGAAAAGCTCCGGTCAACAGGTATTTCCTGTCCGTCCGGAGCTTCTTCGTTGTAAGATGTGAGGTTGGTAAATAAAAAATTGAGAATTGAGAATTAGGAATTGAAAAATGGATGATGGTGACATACTATCATTTTTTAATTCTTAATTCTCAATTTTTAATTCCCTAATTATGCATCGATATTTGCATACGTTGCATTCTTTTCAATGAAATCGCGGCGCGGGCCTACATCTTCACCCATCAGCATGGAGAACGTGTAGTCGGCCTCGGCGGCATTTTCAAGATGCACTTGTTTTAGCATACGGTTTTCCGGATTCATGGTTGTTTCCCACAACTGTTCCGGGTTCATTTCACCCAAACCTTTGTAGCGTTGGGTGTGAACGGTATTCTCCGAACCGCCGCCGTAAGTATCGATAAACTTCTGGCGTTGTTGGTCTGTCCAGCAATACTCTTTTACCTTACCCTTGGTACAAAGATAGAGCGGGGGAGTGGCGATGTACAGATAACCTTGCTGTATCACCTGCGGGAAATAGCGGAAGAAGAGCGTCATAATCAGCGTGTCGATGTGAGAGCCATCGACGTCGGCATCGGTCATGATGATAACTTTCTTATAACGCAACTTGTCTATGTTGGCTTCCTTACTGTCTTCGCTGTCTACACCGAAGCGGATACCCAAAGCCTGAATGATATTGTTTACTTCATCGCTTTCGAATGCCTTGTGCCACATGGCTTTCTCTACGTTAAGAATCTTACCGCGCAGCGGCAGGATAGCCTGGAAAGCACGGTTACGTCCTTGTTTTGCAGAACCACCGGCAGAGTCACCCTCGACGAGGAACAGTTCGCATTCTTCCGGGTCCTTGCTGGAGCAGTCGGCCAGTTTGCCCGGCATACCGCCACCCGACATCGGCGACTTGCGTTGTACGGACTCGCGTGCCTTGCGTGCTGCCACACGTGCCTGTGCCGCCAATATCACCTTGTCTACAATCATTTTGGACTCTTTGGGATGCTCTTCCAGGTAATAGGAGAGCGCTTCGCCTACAGCCTGGTCTACGGCTCCCATAACCTCGTTGTTGCCGAGCTTCGTTTTGGTCTGCCCTTCAAACTGCGGTTCGGCCACCTTGATGGAGATAACCGCGGTCAGACCTTCGCGGAAGTCGTCACCGGAAATCTCTACCTTTGCCTTCTCCAGCATCTTGTTGTCCTCGGCGTATTTCTTCAAAGTACGGGTCAGCGCACGGCGGAAACCTGCCAAGTGAGTACCACCTTCAATGGTATTGATATTGTTTACATAAGAGTGGATATTCTCATTGTAGGAAGTGTTGTACATGATGGCCACTTCTACCGGCGTACCTTGTTTTTCGGTATTGATGTAGATAACATCGTTCACCAGATGTTCGCGGGAAGAATCTATATAGCGTACAAACTCCTTCAAACCTTCTACGGAATAGAAAATTTCTTGCTTGTAGCTTCCGTCTTCCTCTTTTACGCGGAGGTCGGTCAGCGTAATTTTGATACCGGCGTTCAGATAAGCCAGCTCACGCATACGGGTTGCCAGGATATCGTAATTGTACACGGTTTCGGTAAAGATTGTATCATCCGGCCAGAACTGTTGGCGTGTACCTGTGATATCGGTAGTGCCTACTTCCTTTACCGAGTATAGCGGATGGCCGCATTCGTATTCTTGCTGGTAGATTTTTCCGTTGCGGAAAACCTGGGTAGTCATGTGCGTGGACAGTGCGTTCACACAAGATACGCCGACACCGTGCAGACCGCCGGAAACCTTATAAGAGCCCTTGTCGAATTTACCACCGGCATGCAACACGGTCATAACAACTTCGAGAGCTGATTTCTGTTCTTTTTCGTGAAAGTCTACCGGAATACCACGTCCGTTATCTTGTACGGTGATGGAGTTGTCCTCGTTGATGGTAACCTCGATGTGGTCGCAATAACCGGCGAGCGCTTCGTCGATGGAGTTGTCTACAACTTCGTAAACCAAGTGATGGAGTCCCTTGATACTAATGTCGCCGATATACATGGCAGGACGCTTACGTACGGCCTCTAAACCTTCCAAAACCTGGATGTTACTGGCCGAGTAATTACTTTCGCCGTTTATCTTTTCTTCTTCAGTCATAATCTAATTTCTCTTATTGTAATAACAAAGCAAAAATAGTGAAAATCCTTGATATATCATGCCAACGCCTTGATAAATTTGGGCTGTTTACAGCTTTTTAGCACCGTGAGAATTTGTTTCGGAACTATTGTCCGGGGATGATGCGAATGCAGAAAAGGCCGGACTAAAAAGTCCGGCCTCTCATATCTTTTGTGTAACTTATCAGCTTAACCGAGTTTGTTGATGTAAACCGCCAACTTTGACTTCAAGTTGTTAGCTTTGTTCTTGTGGATTACGTTAGTCTTAGCCAACTTATCCAACATCTTTGTGATACCAGGATACATAGCTGTTGCTTCAGCTTTATCTGTAGTAGCACGAAGCTTACGAACAGCATTTCTCATGGTTTTACCATAGTATCTGTTGTGAAGTCTTCTTGTCTCTTCTTGTCTGATTCTTTTCAGTGATGATTTGTGATTTGCCATCTCGACTAATCTTTTTTAATTCGTTTATTCTTTTAATTGTAGCCCGTGGGGGAATCGAACCCCCCTTTCAAGAATGAAAATCTTGCGTCCTAACCGATAGACGAACGGGCCATCCTTGGTGAGCGTTTCCGCTCTTGCATCCGACTTTCCTTTCGTTTGCGGTTGCAAAGGTAGAAACTATTTTTGAATTGGCAAACATTTCCGATAAAAATTTTGCGGTATTTCTTCTGAGTTTTTTTTAAATAAGGTTTTATCCTCTGATAATCAGAGATGTATTGGTGTTTCAATTTTTCTGTCTTTGCTTCGTTTTTTTTATTCTCCTTCTTTAAATTCCGTAGTTTCGCGCTTTTTTTGTAGCTTTGTTAGCCGGATTGAAACTTGATAAAGGACGGAAATGTTACAGAAAACGCAAGGAATCGTATTACATTCTTTGAAGTATAAGGATACTTCTATTATTGTAGACATCTATACCGAGGTGTCCGGACGGGCTTCTTTCCTGGTTCCGGTGTCTCGTTCGCGTAAGGCTGCGGTGAAGTCGGTACTGTTCCAGCCTCTGTCTTTGGTGGAGTTGGAGGCGGACTTCCGGCCGAATACCACTATATATAAGGTGAAAGAGGCCAAGTCTCTTTATCCTTTTACTTCGATTCCTTACGATCCTTATAAGTCTGCCATCGCTCTGTTTTTGTCCGAGTTCTTATATCGTGCGTTGCGCGAGGAAGCGGAAAACCGTCCTTTATTCGCTTATTTGCAGCATTCCATTGTCTGGCTGGATGAATGTGGCAGCGGTTTTGCCAACTTTCATCTGGTCTTTTTGATGCGGCTGTCGCGCTTCCTCGGGTTGTATCCGAATCTGGAAGATTATCACAGCGGTGACTATTTCGATTTGCAGAACGCTTGCTTTACTCCGTTACGCCCGCAGTTGCATTCCGATTACATAGGGCAGGAAGAGGCGTCACGCCTGACGGGGCTGATGCGCATGAATTATGAAACCATGCATCTCTTTGCCATGAGCCGCACGGAACGTGCCCGTTGTCTGGCGATAATGAATGAATATTACCGTTTGCATCTGCCTGATTTTCCCGTACTCAAGTCTTTGGAAGTCCTGAAAGAGTTGTTTGATTAAGTTCCGCCCCGGGGATAATCCCGTTTCACTGTATCCGGTTTTGGGTTTCAAAGGGGGAAACAGAGGGTTCCAACCGTTGAAACAGTTTGTTTCGCGGTATGGAACAGTTTGTTTCACTACGCAGAACATTTCGTTTCCGCCTATTGAAACTTTTTGTTTTTATAGGCTGAAACATTTTGTTTTTATGCGTTTGAACACTTTGTGCCGTGGTATATGAGAATTTGTGACCAGGACGGGCGATGAATAATGTAGCAATAAAAAGCCGTACCCCAAGCTATCCTCTCCAAAAAGGGAGACGCTTGAGGTACGGCTCTATGCGTAGCGGGATTGGGAAAATCCTTATCCCAGCAATTCTTTTACTTTGGCTGAAATGGCACGTCCTTCGGCAATTCCGGCAAGTTTCTTACTGGCCACACCCATTACCTTACCCATATCTTTGCCGCCGGTAGCGCCTACTTCGGCGATGATTGCCTTCAGAGCGGCTTCCAATTCTTCGGGAGACATTTGTTTGGGCAGATATGCTTCCATTACCTTTACTTGCGCCAATTCTGCGTCGGCAAGGTCCTGACGTCCCTGTTGCACATAAATCTCGGCGGCATCTTTGCCCTGCTTTGTCAGTTTCTGAATGATTTTCAGGGCGTCGGCGTCGGTCAGGGTATCATTGGCTCCCGGAGCGGTCTTTGCTTCAAGGAATACTTTCTTTACGTTTCTCAGTGTTTCCAGGGCTACTTTGTCTTTAGCCTTCATTGCGTTTTTAATGTCTTCGCTGACTCTTTCAAATAAATCCATCTTATTCTTTACTGTTTTACTGTTTACAATTTGTTGTTTACGGCTGAAGTTTAGAACGGCAGACGGTTTAGAAGGTGATTACGCTGTTGCCGCCGTTCTCCGCTTCCTGCGCTTCTTCGGTGGCGAGTATTCCGGCTTCTTCCGCCTTAACTTTGATTGCGGCCAGGGTGCTCTTGTCGCGCAGGTAAGTGGGGGAGTTCTCCACCATACTGATGATGTCGGCATTGTCCAGGTCTTCGGGGTTGAAGATATAGATATGCCGGCGGCGCAGGCGCTGATACTTGGTATTGGCGTCCTTTCCGTAGTATGTTTCGCGGCGTGAGCGTCTTTGCTCTTCCTCTTCTTCCAGTTCTGCGAGGCGTTTCTGCTCTTCTGCGGTACGCTGGGTGATGCGGTCGTCCATTTCCTTCATGTGAATGTCCTGGATGCCGAAGCCGGTGGCAAGTAAGGTAATCTTGACGCTTTGTTCAAGATTGTCGTCGATAGCCATACCGAATTTGGTTTCGAAGTCGCGGCTGAAACGGTTCATGAACTCTTTTACCTCATCCATTTCGCTCATCATCAGTTTGTGCTGGGAGCTGTAAGAGATATTGAGCAATACCTTCTTGGAGTTGAAGATATCGTTGTTGTTCAGCAGCGGAGAGTGCTGGGCATTCTGGATAGCCATGCTTACGCGGTTGTCTCCTTCGCCGTATCCTGTACTCATGATGGCTACGCCGCCGTCTTTCAGTACGGTTTTCACATCGTTGAAGTCGAGGTTGACCTTGCCGTGCAGGGTGATGATTTCGGCAATACTCTTGGCGGCAACCGAAAGGGTGTCGTCGGCTTTGTCGAAAGCGTCGTCTACGGAGAGTTCGCTATATATTTCGCTCAGTTTCTCGTTGTTGATAACCAGCAGGGCATCCACATGCTTGCTGATTTCTTCCACGCCGTCCAGTGCTTGGTCTATCTTCTTGTCGCCCTCCCAACGGAACGGGATGGTGACGATACCGATAGTCAGGATGTCCATTTCTTTGGCGGTCTGTGCAATGATGGGCGCTGCACCCGTACCTGTACCACCGCCCATTCCAGCGGTGATGAAGACCATTTTCGTGCCGTCGTTCAGCATGGCCTTGATGTCTTCGATACTTTCTTCGGCTGCTTTACGGGCACGGGCGGGACGGTTTCCGGCTCCCAGACCTTCTTTGCCGAGTTGCAACTTCACAGGAACGGGCGAGTCTTTCAACGCCTGGTTGTCTGTGTTGCACAGTACGAACGTTACATCATGTATGCCTTCCCGGTACATGTGGTTTACGGCATTACCGCCACCGCCACCCACACCGATAACTTTGATGATTTTCGGTGAATCGGTCGGAAAATCGAATTGTGCTATATCATCCATGATTATAGAGTTTTTAATTATTTCATATCGTCGTCTGAGAAAATCTCGTTGGAGAGCTTATTGAAGGTCTTTTCAAACCAGCTGGGACCTTTCTTCTTCTCTTTTTCTTTCTTCTCCCGTTCTTTACGCTCCTTCTCTCTGCGCTCCTTTTCCTCTTTCTCGCGTTGAGCTTTGGCGGCACGGGCTGCGGCTTCCTGTTCCTTCAGGGCTTCGTCGTTGCCGAACATGTCAACGGGTTTGGGCGTGGGATTGCCGGCCGGTTGCGCAGGTTTTACCTCTTGCAGGCAGCAGTTCTCATTGCCTGCGGCAAGAAGACCGAGCAACGTGTTCTGCATGCCGTCTTTGGCCAGCACGTCACTGAAACCGTGAATGGTGTTATGCACGAAGCGCATCGTCTTTATTTTCTCTATCTTGCTTTGCTTGCGGAATGCTTCTTCAATATTCTTCAGGTTGGCGCCGCCGCCGGTGAATACGACCCCGGAGAACAGTTTGTCTTCATAACCGGAGAGCTGTAACTGGTTCCATACGTTGGCAAGGATTTCTTCGGCACGGGCTTCGATGATGTTGTTCAGCGTAGTCAGTTCGATGGCGCGTCCGTCGTCCGTCGTACATACGGCGGGAGTTTCGCTCTCCTCCTCTTCTTCGTAAAGGGCGTTGCCGTATTGAAGCTTCAGCTTTTCGGCATCCTGCTCTTCCATTTGCAGCGAGGTGATGTCACGGGTGATGGTGTTTCCGCCCAATGGCAATACACTCAGGTAGCGGAGAATATTGTTCTTGTAGACTGAAATGGTAGTCGTATCGGCGCCGAAGTCCACCAATGCACAGCCCGAACGCATCTCGTTTTCCGTTAAAACGGCGTTTGCCAAGGCTATCGGAGCGATGAGAAGGTCGGCTATCTCCACCTTTGCCTGCTCGAAGCTATGTTCCAGATTCTTCTTGAGTGAGGCGCGGGCTACGATGTTGAGGAATTGTCCTGTGATGTGTTGCCCCGCCACTCCTACCGGGTCGGCTTGAAGGTTGTTGTCTATCTTATACTCTTGAGGGGCTACATCCAGTACGCTCATGTCTGCCAACGGCACTTCAAGGTTCTCGTCACAGATGGAGTCTACCAGCTCTTGCGAGATGATGCCCTCTTCTTCCAGTGTACGACTCACCGCATTCTTTACTGTGCGCAATGACTGTCCGCCGATGCCTACGTATACTTTGGCAATGGAGTTGTTAAGCTGGCTTTCCAGCTTGTTGGTGATGGAAGTCAATGCCTGCGCTGTCTTATCGATATTGTAGATGACACCCTTGTGAATGAACGAGGATGCATCTTCACGTGCGTAAGCCAACACCTGAATGCTTCCGTCACTGTTCTTCTTTCCTGCGATACCGGAAATCTTGGAAGAACTCAACTCAATAGCGGCGATGAAATCTGTTGTTGCCATAACTATCTTATTTACTATTTTACTATTTACTGTCTATTGTTTGCTGCGCGGAAACTATTCTCTTTTCGTGCAGATAATCTGGTTACCGAACTCAACACTGATACGGGAATATTTGTTCCAGCCTACCTTGTTTAAGCCTTTCTCGTAGAATGTCTTTACCCGTTTCAGTTTCCGTTCGAAGTCGTCAAGCCTGCCGAGGTAGATGATGTGGTCGCCTACACGCGGTACTAACTCTATGTTCCTGCCGGGTAATACATGAATCTGCTCGATTTGTGCGTCCCAGAACGAATTCTTTTGCAAAAATACACCAAACTTATATAAATCCCTCATGGCAAACGACTTTTCTACGTTTCCGGTCACAATGGCGAGGTGGGCGACGCACTTTGCATCGGGCGGCATCACGGTGCCTTTGTTGTCCAGATAGTAATTTTCGCCGTTGGCGCTCATTATCCGCAGGATAGGGATGCGCTGGGTTACTTCGATACAGAGTTTGCCGCTTGGCGTCTTGTAACATTCCACTTCGTCGATGAGCGGATGTTTGGAGAGTACCTGCTCTAAAGTCTTGGTGCGTATACGGTCTAAGTTCTTGCCTATGGGGCTGATGCCTTTCTTCTCCAGCATGGCGGCCACTTCCTTTTTCGTGATGAAACCGGCGTATACCGTATCCTTGATGACCAACTCTACATCGCGGCACACCCGACCCGCCGGCTTTCGGTTGAAAGCGGTAATGGCTACCACCAGATAGGCGAGGATAAGCAGCAGGACGATAGAAAGTAAAATCCGTTTAATCATAGGCTTATTTACTGTTTGACGATTTACGATTCACTGTTTGCCCGCTGTTCGAGCAATCGGGTTATGGAAGGCACATAGTTATCCAGGTCACCGGCGCCCAACACTATCAGCACTTCGATAGGTTTCTTTGCAAGCAAGGCCGGAATATCTTCTTTCTTGCAAATACATTTTTCGATACCCGGACGCAGGTTGTCATAAATGAGCCGGCTGCTGACACCGGGAATGGGTTGTTCGCGGGCGGGGTAGATTTCTGTCAGAATCACCTCGTCCAATAGGGAAAGACTGTCTGCAAAGTCCTTGTAGAAGTCTTTGGTGCGGGTATAGAGGTGCGGTTGGAAGATGGCGGTTATCTTCTTGTCCTTGTAAAGCTCGCGGATGGACTTTACGCTTTGCGCGATTTCGGCAGGATGATGAGCGTAGTCGCTGAGGAATACGAGCTTGTCCGTCTTAATCTTGAAGTCGAAGCGGCGGTCTACTCCGCGGAAACTTGCCATTCCTTGTTTGATTTCCTCGTCGGTAACTCCGTTCAGGTGGGCGAGCGCCATGGCGGCTACGCCGTTTTCTATATTGATGCCGATGGGTACGCCAAGCCGGATGTCGTTGATACGGGTGTCCGGAGCAACGAAGTCTATGAAGATTTCACCATTGCCGATGCGAATATTCTCCGCATGGAAATCTCCTTCGTCGCGGGAGTAGGTATATATCTTTACTCCCGGTTGCACGTCCGGTTGCAGGGCAAGGCCTTTACGGATAATCAATGCGCCTCCCGGTTGGATAAGGGTGGTGTAGTGACGGAAACTTTCAAGATAGGCTTCGCATGTACCGTATATATCCAAATGGTCGGGGTCTGTGGCGGTGATGACGCTCATATAGGGAGAGAGCCGGTGAAAGGAACGGTCGAATTCGTCCGCTTCAATCACGGTGTACGGGCTGGTCTGCGACAGGAGCAGGTTTGTTCCGTAGTTTTTGGAAATGCCGCCGAGGAAAGCGGTACAGCCTATATGCGACTGGTGAAACAAGTGTGCGGCCATTGTACTCGTGGTAGTCTTTCCATGAGTGCCGGCAACGCAAAGTCCCTTGCTGCTGCGGGTGATGGTGCCCAGCACTTGGGAGCGTTTGTGTATCTCAAAACCGTTTTCATGAAAGTACGCCAGTTCGGCATGCTCTTGGGGGATGGCAGGGGTGTACACAACCAATGTGTTTCCTTTGTCCTTGCAATTCTCCGGAATAAGGGTGACGTCTTCCTCGTAATGTATCTGTGCGCCTTCTGCAATCAGGTGCTCGGTCAGCGCGCTCGGCGTGCGGTCATACCCTGCTACGAATTTGCCTTTGGAAAGAAAATAGCGTATCAGCGCGCTCATGCCAATGCCGCCGGCGCCGACGAAATAAACGGATTTTATGGTTTCTATATTCATGTACTTGTCATTTAGTAAGTTTCAGCACCTCTTTGGCAATGATTGTTGCCGAGTCGGGTAATGCCAGTTTGGCGATGTTGTTGCTCAATTCTTTCAGCTTACCGCTGTCTTTTACGGTTGCCAATGCCACGGGCAGAAGTTTCTCCTGGGCTTCCACGTCCTTCACATAGATAGCGGCGTCTTTATCGACGAGCGCCAGCGCATTCTTGGTCTGGTGGTCTTCCGCCACATTGGGCGACGGAACAAGGATTACAGGCTTGTGCAGCAGGCAGAATTCTGAAATGGAACCTGCACCGGCACGGGAGATTACCAAGTCGGCCGCCGCATAGGCATTCGCCATGTCTTTGATGAAATCTGTTACATACAGATTGGGAATGGCGTTGATATGCGGATGGTGTACGGCTTCACCGACTGCTGTGGTGATGGCGTCTCTTACCTGGTCGATGTATATTTTACCGGTTTGCCAGATGAACTGTATATCGGGATTCTGCCGGATGATGTCAAGACCCGCGGTTAAAGTCCGGTTAATGGTTCGCGCACCGAGGCTGCCGCCCAATATCAGGATAGTCTTTTTGGACGGGTCTAAACTGAAATAGCGTACGGCTTCTTCGCGCGAAACGGAATGTCCGAACAGATTCTGACGGACAGGGTTGCCGGTCATGATGATTTTCTCTGCGGGGAAGAACTTCTCCATGCCTTCGTAGGCAACGCATATTTTACAGGCTTTCTTGGCAAGCAGCTTGTTGGTGACGCCTGCATACGAGTTTTGCTCCTGTATCAGAGTCGGTACTCCCATCATTCCCGCCGTTTTCAGGGTCGGGCCGCTGGCATAGCCGCCTACGCCTACCGCCACCTGCGGACGGAATTGCTTGATGATTCTGCGCGCTTTCCATTGGCTGCGCGCCAGTTTCATCAATACGGCAAAGTTCTTCCACAAGTGTTTACGGTCGAAACCCGCTACGGGCAGACCGATAATCTTGTAACCGGCATCGGGTACACGCTGCATCTCCATACGCCCTTCTGCGCCTACAAACAGGATTTCCGCATCGGGACGCAACTCCTTAATCGCGTTGGCGATGGATACAGCCGGGAAAATGTGTCCGCCTGTGCCGCCACCGCTGATAATAATGCGCGGCTTGCTATTCTTTGTTTCCATATCTGAGTTCATCTATTTGCTACTACTGATAATTAATCTTATTCAAATTCTGCATCGCTGTTCAGTATTTTGGCTGTCGGCTCTGCGGCGCTTTGCGCCTCGCTGTAAGTACTCTCTTCTCCGCTGCCGGTTTCTACCTGCATGGTGATTTGCGCATCATGTTCCCTCTGCTCTTCCAGTTTGGCTGTATATCGGCTGACGCTCAATATCATACCGATATAGGCGCAGTTTATCAACGTAGAAGTACCGCCCTTGCTGATAAGCGGTAGCGGTTGTCCGGTAACGGGAGCCAACCCCACGGCTACCATCATGTTGAAGACGGCCTGTGACACCAGTAACAAGGCTATGCCGATGATGAGAAAGGCGGGGAAGGTACGGTCGCATTTCTTGGCGATACGCCCTACACGTATCAACAGGCAGATATAGAGGAATACAACTACGACTCCTCCTACCAGTCCGAGCTCCTCGATGATAATGGCAAAGATGAAGTCGGAGAATGCCTGGCTCAGGAAGTCCCGCTGTACGGAATTACCCGGACCTTTGCCTACAACATTGCTGGTGGCAACGGCGATGCGTGCGTGGGCTATCTGCGCGTCTTTGTCTATGTCGAACTTGGCGGCGGGTACTTCCTTGTCACTCGTGAATTTCTCGATACGGGCACGCCACGTGTCAAACCGGTGCAGGAAAGGTATATCGCTGTTCTTTGTCATCAGCAGGAAAGCTACGGCGATAACACCCACCGATGCCAAACCGCCAATCAGTATCAACAGTTTTTTAGCGGAGACACGTCCTATGAACATCATCAAAAAGACTACTCCGAACAGCAGTGCGGCTGTGGACAGGTTCTCCGGAGCAATGAGCAGGCAGATAATCCCGGTTATTATCATAATCCGTTTGAACGCCTTCGGATTGGCGCCGTCCTCATCCTGCCCTTTGGACAGGATGAAAGCCGTGACGATGATAACCGCCATTTTTGCAATCTCCGAGGGTTGGAACTGTATACCCATGAATGTCATCCAGCGCGCCGCGCCATTGATACGTTCCATCATCATGACCAGCACCAGCAGTATCGCGGAAGCCGGTAACAGGAAGACGGGAAATACCTGGAACCATTTATAGGGAATGTTGTGCATAAGTACCACAATCACAGCGCCCACCATTAGGATAATGCTGTGCTGAGTGATAGGCCCCCAGTGGTCGCCACTTTTGTAGGTAAGCGTACTGGCCGCACTGAACACCTCTGTGATGGAGATGAGGCAAAGGAAGAGGAAGATAATCCAGATTACTTTGTCTCCCTTGAATATGCTTTTTAATAAATCCATTTATAACTCTCTTACGTATTTCTTAAATTGGTCGCCTCTGTCCTCGTAGCTCTTGAAGAGGTCGAATGAGGCGCAACAGGGACTCAATAATACCGTTTCGCCTTTCTGCGCCAGTTTGAAAGCTGCGTCTACCGCATCTTTCATACCGGTTTGCACATCGGCAACGGGTAGACCGAAACGGTCGAAGAACTCATGCAGCTTTTCATTGTGCAGCCCCAAATAAACCAAGGCCGAGCATTTGGTGCGTACCAGGTCTTCTATTTCGGTATAGTCATTGCCTTTGTCTTTGCCGCCAAGAATCAGTACGGTCTTGGTTGTCATGCTTTGTAAAGCATACCAGCAAGAATTGACATTGGTCGCTTTGGAGTCGTTGATGAACTGGATGCCGCGTACGGTCGCCACCTTTTCCAGACGGTGTTCCACACCCTTGAAGTCGGACAGGGCTTTGCGTATATCTTCTTTCCTGATGCCTGCAAGGTTAGCGGAGATACCGGCCGCCAATGAGTTATAGAGATTATGGGTTCCGTGCAGGGCAAGTTCCTCTTGTTCCATATTGAAAGCGATAGGTTCGTTGATTTCCACTTCGCCGTCTTCCACATAAGCGATGGCTCCGTCCTCTTTCACGGCGGCAAAAGGATAGAGATGCGCTTTCAGACCGTGCTTCTCCAATTCCCTGCGGATGATAGGGTCGTCGTTCCAGTAGATGAAAGCGTCTTCCGGCGTCTGGTTTTGCGTGATGCGGAATTTGGCGTCTACGTATTTCTGCATACAGTGATCGTATCGGTCCAGATGGTCGGGAGTGATATTCATCAGTACGGCGATATTGGCACGGAACTTATACATATTATCCAGTTGGAAGGAGCTGAGCTCGATAACATAATAATCGTGCTTTTCCATTGCCACTTGCAAGGCGAGGCTGTTGCCGATGTTTCCGGCCAGTCCCACGTTCAGTCCCGCACTCTTGAAAATGTGGTAAATGAGCGAAGTAGTGGTAGTCTTACCGTTAGAACCTGTAATACAAATCATTTTAGCATTTGTATAACGTCCGGCAAATTCTATCTCGGAGATGATAGAGATACCTTTCTCTTTCAATTTCAGAATCAGCGGCGCGTCATTGGGGATACCGGGGCTTTTTACCACCTCATCGGCATTGAGTATCAGCTCTTCGGTATGCTGTCCTTCCTCCCAAGCAATGTCATGCCTGTCCAGCAGTTCCTTGTATTTGTCTTTAATGGCGGACATGTCGGATACGAACGTATCGAAACCCTTAACTTTGGCGAGTACGGCAGCTCCCGCGCCGCTTTCGCCTGCTCCTAAAACTACAATTCTACTCATACTTTATTATAATTAAGAATGAAGAATGATGAATGAAGAATTGCCATGCAGCGTAATAGTGCGCAGCCAGATTCTTCATTCATAATTCTTCATTTAATTGTTATCTTATCTTTAACGTTATAATTGTTATCGCTGCCAATACGATGGTTACGATCCAGAAACGGACGGTAATCTTTGATTCATGGAACAATTGCGTCGGTTGGGTAAATACCACTTTGCAACCGGGCTCTATCAGGTTCATGCCGGTGCGGAAGTGGTCGTGTATCGGCGTTCGTTTAAAGAGACGCTGCTTGACGCCTTTCCGTTTACCGGCTTTGTAATATACCCGTTGCAGAATTACCGACAGGTTCTCTACGAGGAATATGCCGCAGAGAATCGGTATTAATAGTTCTTTGTGAATAATGATGGCGTATACGGCAATGATGCCGCCGATGGTCAGGCTGCCTGTATCGCCCATGAATACTTGTGCCGGGTAAGCGTTGTACCAGAGGAAGCCTATCATGGCGCCGATGAAGGCGCAGATGAAGATTACCAGTTCTTCCGAGCCCGGGATATACATGATGTTCAGATAGCCGGCATATTCGATGTGGCTGGATACGTACGCCAGTATACCCAAAGTCAGACCGATGATGGCGGAGTTGCCTGCTGCCATGCCGTCCATGCCGTCATTCAGATTAGCGCCGTTGGAAACGGCGGTCACTACGAAGATTGTAATGAATACGAACAATATCCATCCGGCCGTTTGGGCGTGCTCTCCCATAAAAGATACGAGGTCGGCATAGTCCAGGTTATTGCTTTTAAAGAAAGGAATGGTCGTCTGCGTAGCTTTGATTTCTTTAGCGGCATGTACTACCTCTATACCTTGTCCCGGCTTTTCCACTTCGATGTTTTCACGAATAACGACCTGCGGGCTGAGATACAGCGTCAGTCCTACGATGAGCCCCAAGCCTACCTGGCCGATGATTTTGAATTTACCGTGCAGACCTTCCTTGTCTTTCTTGAATATCTTGATATAGTCGTCGGCGAATCCCAGTGAGCCTAACCAGACTGTTGTGATAAGCATTAGAATCATATAGATATTGTTCAGCTTACCCAGCAACAGACAGGGAATCAGAATGGCAAAGATTATGATTACTCCACCCATGCTCGGCACACCCACCTTGTTTACGCCGAACGGGTCGATGTCGGCATCCCGTTGTGTCTCGGTGATTTGCTTGCGTTTTAACAGATTAATGAACCTGTCACCCCAGATACTCGAAATGAGCAATGCCAGGATGATAGCCATTAACGCCCTGAAAGATGTATAACCGAACATACCCGCACCGGGGAAGTCGTATTTATCTAACCATTGGAATAAGTAGTATAACATGTCTTTTCTAATTATGAGTTATAAATTATGAATCGGGATGCATACGGGGAATATCGTACGATACGCTGCATTGAAATTCATAATTCACACTGCTCAATTCATAATTTCTTTAAGTACTTCTTTATCATCGAAATGATGCTTCACTCCTTTTATCTCCTGATAGTTTTCGTGTCCTTTGCCGGCAACGAGGATAACGTCTCCCGGTTGCGCCAGCAAACAGGCGGTCTTTATGGCGTATTTCCTATCGGTGATACTGATTGTCTTCTCCAAATCGTCTTTGTCCAAGCCTGCCAGCATGTCATTGATGATGTCTTGCGGCTCTTCGAAGCGGGGATTGTCGGAAGTGATGATAACACGGTCGCTCAGACGGGCGGACTCCTTGGCCATGATAGGACGTTTCCCTTTGTCGCGATTGCCGCCTGCGCCAACTACGGTTATCACTTTCCCCCTGCCTGCCAATACGTCGTGGATGGCATTCAGTACATTCACCAGAGCGTCCGGAGTGTGGGCGTAATCTACAATGGCGGTGATGCCCTTCGGGGAGCGGATAGAATCAAATCGGCCTGTTACAGGATGTAAAGTGCTGAGGGCGACAAGCACATCTTCTTCTTTCTTGCCCAATAACACGGCTGCGCCGAATACGGCGAGAAGGTTGGAAGCATTGAACTTGCCGATAAAACGTACGGCCAGTTCGTGATTGTTGAAATCGAGCAGCATGCCTTCAAAATGAGACTCCAGTACTTTCCCTTTAAAGTCGCTGAGGCTTCTCAATGAATAAGTATATACGCGCGAGCGTGTGTTCTGAGTCATGACCAATCCGTTCTTATCATCCAGATTGGTCAGGCTGAACGCGTTCTTCGGCATATCATCGAAGAATTTCTTCTTTGCTTTGAGATAGTTTTCAACAGTCTTGTGATAATCCAGGTGGTCGCGCGTAAGGTTGGTGAAGATGCCGCCGGCAAACTTCAGACCGCTGATGCGCTGCTGCGCGATAGAGTGGGAGCTGACTTCCATGAATGCGTATTTGCATCCGGAGTCTGCCATCTCACCCAACAGGCGGTTAAGGGTAACCGGATCGGGAGTGGTGTGCTCGGTTGGAACGGGCTGGTCATCGATGTAGTTGCATACGGTGGAAATCAGTCCGACTTTATACCCGAAATAACGGAATGTATTATATAATAAGGTGGCAATGGTTGTTTTACCGTTAGTGCCGGTTACGCCTACCAACTCCATCTTGGAAGTGGGGTCGCCGTAGAAGGTGGTTGCAACCTTACCTACCGCATTTTCGCTGTCTTTTACCTGGATATATGTAATATCGGGGTTGGGCTCTTCCGGCATGTCTTCGCACAGTACGGCTATAGCGCCTTGCTCAATGGCTGTCGGAATATATGCGTGCCCGTCGGTCTGCGTGCCGCGCATTGCCATGAACAAATGTCCGGCCGCAACTAAACGGGAGTCGATGTTTACTCCTGTTATATCTTTTTCCGTACTGCCGATAACTTGTACCGGTTGTATCGCTTTTAATAGTTCGGTTAATTTCATACCTTATTATATATATGTATATTCTTATATTAACGTAACGTCAAGGCTATCGTCTGACCTCTTACCAGCCGGCTTCCACCTGCAATGGACTGGCTTCTTACTTTGCCGATGCCGTTGAGGCGTACTTTAAGCCCCTTGCTTTCCAGCAGATAAACGGCATCTTTAGCCCCCATACCCACTACGCTGGGCACTATGCCTGCGGAAACTTTCTGATTTTGCAGGATAACGGCAGACGGGGCGGCCTGACTGTGTCCCCATAACTCTCGCCCTTTCTGTGCCTCGAACTGCTTCTGCACCGGAACATCCAATGTGTTGAGCACACGCAACGCCTCGTTCATCTCTCCAGCTTTTACCGCGGGAATCACATTCGTGGTGCTGTCTATCGCACTGCGTATATCGAACCGCAGATTCTTGGCATATACCCTTTCCGCAATCTTGCTGAATACGCTGCCCGCCATTAAACCGCCCGATGCCGGAAGTCCCGGTTTCTGTATGGAAACGATACAACTGTATTTGGGAGCCTCTGCCGGGAAGTATCCGCAGAAGCTGACGAGATAATTCACCCGTCCCGCCTTATATCCGGCGGCGCCTTGCGAAATCTGCGCCGTACCCGTCTTGCCGGCTACAGCAAACTGTTTGCTTCCGGCCGGCTTGGCCAAACCTTCGGAGACTACTTTGTGCAGAATCTCCCGTATCTGCGTCAGCGTATTGCCCGAGCAAATCTTAGGATTGATGACTTCCGTAGGGAATTCATGCACAACCTCGCCGTCTTTCACAGCCGCTTTCACGAATTTCGGACGTACCATTGTGCCGTTATTGGCGATGGCATTGTAGAAAGTCAGTATGTTCAGCGGCGGTACCTGCGTTTCATATCCTATACTCATCCAGGGCAACGTGGTCTTGGCAAAATAGCGTTCTTTCGGACCGCGGATGTTAGGCTTGCCCTCTCCGGCTATTTGCAGATGAAGCGGGCGGTCTATACCGATACGCTTCAATCCGTCTACAAACTTTTGCGGATTGTCGCTGTAATGCTTGTCGATAAGATAGGAAACGCCGATGTTGGATGATACTTTCAGGATACGTGTCACATCGATTTTACCATATCCGCCCCGGTGCCAGTTATGGTCTTTCATCGGGCGGCCGTGCATCATCATGATGCCGTTACCCGTATCGACTTCCGTGTCGGGAGTAATCTTCCCGTCTTCAAGGGCTACCATGATAGAAGCGGTCTTGAAGGTAGAACCCGGTTCCAACATATCGCTGATGGCATTGTTGCGCATTTCGTAATAGTTGCCGTCACCCGCTTTCATCATATTGACAATGGCTTTTATCTCTCCTGTCTGTACTTCCATCAGTACGGCGACACCTACGCTGGCATTGATTTCCTTCAACTTATCTATCAACGCTTTTTCGCAAATATCCTGCATGCCTACGTCGATGGTGGAGATGATGTCGCAACCGTCTACGGGAGCGATGTCCACTATGTTCAGGTATTTGTTCATCACCTTCTGGCGGTGGGTGATGCCGTCACGTCCTTTCAGCAGCGTGTCGAATGCCAGCTCGATACCGTTCTTTGCCCCTTGCGCCGTATCGGCATAGAGGTCGCCCAACGTACGGGCGGCCAAAGAGCCGAAAGGCTTTTTACGTTGGTTGTAAGTCTGTTCGTGGAAACCGCCTTTGTATTTGTTCAAGTTGAACACCGGCAATCTTTTGGCTTCCTTATACTGGATATAAGAGATGCGCTTCGGGTAAATCAGGTAATTGCGGCTGCCCTTTTTGCGTCCTTTTAGCAGATGCCTTTTAAATTCGGCAGCGCTTTTGTCGGGGAATATCCGGTGCAATCCCTCGCAGATTTCGCCCAAATGATTCATCAGCATGGTGTCTTTCTTCTCTCCACCCGCTTTGAAATCCATATAAATGCGGTACTCCGGTAAGGAGCTCGCCATTAATTTACCGTCCGATGAAAGAATATTGCCACGGTTGGGCTTCACCGTAACATTCTCCTTCACAAAGCGGTCGGCGACATCTTGCCAGTACTGACGTTCGGCAAACATGATGACGGTACCTTTTACGATAATGGCTACTCCTATCAGTCCCATAACAAGGACTACGAAGAAGTAACGGGTCATTATATTTTTCTTGTTTACTGCCAAGGCTGTTTCGATTTACTATTATACTATTTACTATTTACCGGTCTGTTTTCCATTCCCTATACTTATTTGATTAAGTACGGCGGATTGGTCGAAGTCTGCAAATCGCTTTCTTTCGTCGCGATATATTCTTCGATACGCGATTGACGGCTTCGCTCCATCAGTTCGGAACTGCGTGTCAAAGCGTCGTATTTTATGTCTATCAGCTCTTTCTTGAGCTTGTCTATCTCTATCATCTGCTGCTGACAGGCGTAGCGGTTATGGATATAGAACAGAATAAGAACCATGATGAGGACGAGCAGCTTCGTCTGACGACGGAAAAAGTCCGTAGCCAGAATGTCACCGCCTATGATGTTCTTTAGCGAAGTCCGTCTTTTTACCTTCTCGCCTTTCACCTCTTCCTGTTTATTAGCCGTCTCATTCATCGCCCTGTCACTTTATAGCTTTATCATCTTAATCACTTTATGATTTTCTCCGCGATTCTCAGTTTGGCGCTTCGCGAACGCGGGTTACGCTCAATCTCGTCGTCATCCGGAATAATCACTTTGTTGTTTACCAAACGGAAAGGCGTTTGTACGTTTCCGAAGAAGTCTTTTTCCGCCTTGCCCTCTATATTGCCGGTCTTCATGATGTTTTTCACCATGCGGTCTTCCAGCGAGTGGTAGGTGATTATTACCAGTCGTCCGCCGGGCTTTAATGCTTCCGTTGCTGCATATAACATCTCCTTCAGCGCTTCCATTTCCTGATTGACTTCGATGCGCAACGCCTGAAACACTTTTGCAAGTTCTTTCTTTTCTCTTTCACGCCCGAAGAGCGGTTTGATAATATCCAGGAACTCTCCGATAGTGCCAATCTTTCGGGTGGCGCGCGCCTTGACGATAACGGATGCCAGCTTGCGGCTGTTTTTCAGTTCCCCATACAAATAGAAAATGTCGGCCAGACGCTCTTCGTCGTATGTATTTACGATGTCGGCGGCAGTGAGTCCGGCGCGCTTGTTCATCCGCATATCGAGTGCGCCGTCAAAGCGGAAAGAGAATCCCCGCTCGCTATCGTCGAAATGATGTGACGACACGCCGAGGTCGGCGAGTACGGCGTCCACTTGCCCGATACCATGATAACGCAGGAAGTTATGCAGATAACGGAAATTGCTGCGTACAAATGTGAAGTGCGGGTCGTTTACGATGTTTTGTTCCGCATCCTCATCTTGGTCGAATCCCAGCAATCTGCCACCCTCGCCCAAGCGTGACACTATCTCGCGGGAATGACCGCCGCCGCCGAATGTCACGTCTACATACGTTCCGTCCGGGCGGATGTTCATCCCGTCGACGCTTGGCATCAAAAGTACCGGAATATGATATGTTGTTTCTTCCTTCATTTTTTAGTTAGAATCGTTTACTACTCTGCTGTCTCATCGCTTGCCTCTGTTTCTTCCCAATTCTCGTCTCCCAGAATATCTTGCAATGCCTCGCTGAATTCTTCCGGATTCATAAAAGGTTGTTCCGCCTTTTCTTTCGCCCAGATTTCGATGGTGTTGTCCACGCCGATAAAACGTACATCGCTTTGTATGCCCGCCATTTGCAAGTAGCGCTTAGGCAACAGGATACGTCCGTTCCCGTCGGGAACCATGATTTCCGCATCGCTTACAAACTGCCGGAAAATTTGTTGGTGTTTGGCGTTCCACTTGTTTAGCCGCCGCCGAAGTTGGGTTTGCGTTTTGAACCAGACGCTTTCGGGATAGAGTATCAGGCACTCCTGAAACACGTCTTTACGCAATACGAGTCTCTCTTCGGAAGCAGCCTGCAACTGTTTCCGAAAACCGGCAGGGATGAATACGCGTCCCTTTGTATCCGTTTTTGCTTCAATATTGCCTAAAAAGCGTATCATTTTCACCTTATTATAATAAGCGACGGTAAAAATACACATTTCCCCACAATTCCCCACAATGTTTTAACTAAAATCTTACTTAGAAGTTTTCAACAGCATGTTGATTACTTATTCTGTTGAAAATGAACAGAGTGTTGCGTCGCTTGATTGGTGGGGGATTGGTGCGGGCGGACGGGTTGCTCCGGCAGGCGGGGCGGATGTGTGATGAAAGGCGTATCAAATGAATTTATCCTCGTAGGAAAGTAAAATATCCTCCGGGGAAACGCATGGTCTGTCGATCGGAAACGCATTGTCTGTTTAGTGGAAATACATGGTGCGTTTATCCCGGACGGATAGTGTGTTTCGGATAAAACAATGTTCGCTTATATCCCCTTCACCTTTCACGGCTTCCTGTTGACGGCGCTTGGCGGGTGAACCCTGTGATTTTGTGAGGGGCTTATAATCGTCTCCCTGTACGAATGATTTTGTCCCGTAAGACGGATAAAATCATCTTACGGGACAAAAAGATTCATCCCATGAAACAAATACATTTATCTCATGGGATGATTTTATATGGGATATTGATTAAACAAAATCTTTCAGGTCTTGTTGTAATTTCTGGCGGGTGAAGAATATACGGCTCTTTACGGTTCCTAACGGAAGTCCCAGCTTTTCGGCTATCTCGCGGTATTTAAAACCGGAAACATGCATGGAGAACGGAACTTTGTATTCGCGTGGCAATGCGTTGACGATGCGGTGCATCTCTTTCAGGTCGTATGCGCTTTCCGTACTCTCAAAAGCGGTATCGCGCGGCAGGTTCAGATGATAAAGATTATCTGTCTGGTCTACAAATGTCTGGTCGCGTACAACCTTACGATAATTGTTAATAAAGATGTTACGCATGATCGTATATATCCAACCTTTGAAATTAGTATCGGGCATGTATTTATCTTCATTATCCAAAGCTTTGAGAGATGTTTCTTGAAGAAGGTCGTTTGCTTCTTCACGGTCGGAGGTGAGCTTGTACGCGAAGCGTAATAAATCGTTTTGAACTCCGAGCAGATCTTTTTTAAATGTAATACTATTCATAATGTGCTTTGTTAAATGGTTACTTGTTCGTTTAGCCTTTCAGCATTGCAAGTTTACGAAAGTTTCGGCTTTGTGTCGGGTGGTTTTTAAGCAATCTTTGGGGTAAAAACTATCAATTGATAGATTTTAGGTGCTATTTGATAGATTTTGGGTGTAGTTTTCTATCGATTATTTGCATTTAATTAAAAAGATGCGTTAATTTTGCGCAATCATTTCATCATAAAAAGAATGGCTGACGACTCTTTATTTTTGATTGACATTGATAAGATTCTTCGGGAGAAAGCTCCGAAGCATGTGAAGTATATCCCTAAGTTTGTCGTGTCTTATTTGAAGCGCATCGTTCATCAAGATGAATTGAATGTTTTTCTGAGAGAGTCGAAAGATAAAGTGGGGGTGGAGTTCCTGCAGGCTTGCCTGGACTTTCTGGATGCCAAACTGATAGTGAAGGGCGAGGAGAACTTATCGAAAGACGGACTTTATACCTTTGTTTCCAATCACCCTTTGGGCGGACAGGACGGGGTGGCGTTAGGCTACGTACTCGGTACTTTTTACGATGGAAAGGTGAAATATATGGTGAATGACCTGCTCATGAACCTGCGTGGATTGGCTCCTCTCTGCATACCTATTAACAAGACCGGCAAACAGGCTAAGGACTTTCCGAAAATGGTAGAGGCCGGATTTGCGTCGGACGACCAACTCATTATGTTTCCTGCCGGGCTTTGCTCGCGGCGCCGGAATGGAGTTATCCGCGACTTGGATTGGAAAAAGACGTTTATTGTGAAGAGCGTTGAGGCGCACCGCGATGTAGTGCCCATTCATTTTGAAGGCCGTAATTCCAATTTCTTTTATAATCTGGCCAATCTCTGCAAACTGTCGGGCATCAAGTTCAATATCGCTATGCTGTATCTGGCGGACGAGATGTTGAAGAACCGCCATAAGACATTTACCATTACGATAGGCAAGCCTATTCCCTGGCAAACATTCGATAAGACGAAAACACCTGCGCAGTGGGCGCAGTATGTGAAGGATATCGTGTATAAATTATAAGTTGAACATTGAATATTAAAAAATAGAAGCTCGGAAGATGGAAGATATTATTGCACCGATAAGCAAAGAATTGCTGAAGGCGGAGTTGACCGAAGACAAACGCTTGCGCATGACGAATAAGAGTAATAATCAGATATACATTGTTACCGCTCAGGATTCACCTAATACGATGAAGGAAATCGGACGTCTGCGTGAGATAGCATTTCGTGCTGCCGGTGGCGGAACAGGGATGTCCATGGACCTCGACGAATATGACTTGATGGATAATCCTTATAAACAATTGATTGTCTGGAATCCGGAAGCGGAAGAAATATTAGGCGGTTATCGTTATATTCTCGGTACGGACGTACGTTTCGACGAGCACGGCGCGCCGATTCTGGCTACTGCGCACATGTTTAACTTCTCCGAGAAGTTCCTGAATGAATATCTTCCCACTACCATTGAGCTCGGACGTTCGTTCGTGACGCTCGAATATCAGTCTACCCGCCGCGACAGTAAAGGCCTGTTTGCGCTGGATAATCTGTGGGACGGTTTGGGCGCGCTGACAGTGGTTATGCCCAACGTGAAGTATTTCTTCGGAAAGGTGACTATGTACCCCAGTTATATCCGTAAGGGACGTGACATGATTCTTTATTTCCTGAAGAAGCATTTCGCCGATAAAGACAGTCTGATTACTCCGATGAAACCGCTGCAATTGGAATCTGACGAGAATGAGTTGGCTACTTTATTCTGTAAGGATACATTTAAAGAAGACTATAAGATTTTAAATGGTGAAATCCGTAAATTGGGATACAATATTCCGCCGTTGGTAAATGCGTATATGAGCCTTAGCCCGACAATGCGTATGTTCGGTACGGCTATTAATTACGGTTTCGGTGATGTGGAAGAGACAGGTATCTTAATCGCTGTCGATGAAATCCTGGCGGAAAAGCGTATTCGCCATATCCAGTCATTCATCGAAAACGAGCCGGAATCGTGTAATCTGACTTCCGGAGCGAATAAGATATTCTTCCCAAGCAGATAGTTATACCGCAGGCAGGCTGTTTCCGTTGATTTTCCGGTAGAGGTCGAGGGCAAAGACGTCCGTCATGCCGGAGATGTAGTCCAGTACGGCCTGTATTCTTTCATACAGCGCGGTCGCTTTCATATTGTATTGACCGGACACCCGGTTGATGAGCAACTGCGAGTATGCTTTTTCCGGTGAACATACCGCATCAATCATCAGCTCGAGCAAAGTGCTGATGATGCGGAAACCGGCAAGTTCTATATCCAATACGTCACGCGAACGGTATATCTTCCGGAAAGACACCTCTGCGCAATGTTTGTAGGCTGCGGCAGGCCGTTCGGTAATATGTTTGATGAGGCTGCCCTCGAATTCTCCCTCTAAAATCCGCGCTTCATTGTCGAGGAACGCTTTGGTGCATTCTCCGATAAGCAGTCCGATAACGGAAGAGCGCAGATAGGCAATCTGCTCGTTGGTGTCGCTCACAATCTTGAAAGTATCGAGTATATGCGCTCTACGCTCGTCGGGGAAGTAGGATAAAAGTAAATCCTGCGTTTCTTGCGTGGTGAGAATCTTCAGCTTGTGAGCGTCTTCGATATCCATCATCTGATAGCAGATGTCATCTGCGGCTTCTACCAGATAAACAAGCGGGTGGCGTGCATATTTCAGAGGCGAGTCATTAAGCTTTTTCATGCCCAGTTCTTCGGCTATCCGTCGGAAGCTTTCTTCCTCGGTGGTGAAGAACCCGAATTTGGACTTTTGTCCTGCCAAACTCGATGAAAAGGGGTATTTTACAATGCCGGCAAGGGTGGAATAGGTCAGGACGAAGCCGCCTTTGCGGCGTCCTTCAAACCGGTGGGTAAGCAGACGGAAGGCGTTCGCGTTTCCTTCAAAGTGTGTCAGGTCTTCCCATTGCGCCGGGGTGAGTTGCTCCCCGTCGGGCTGCTTCTCTTTCAATGCCAATCCCTTTCCTTCCGAAAAGAACGTGGAGATGGCGCGTTCGCCGGAATGCCCGAATGGCGGATTGCCCAAATCGTGGGCCAGGCACGCGGCGGAAACAATGGAACCGATTTCCGGCAGATAAGAGCTTTGCAATTCGGGGCGGCGGGCAAGGATGGCTTTGGCTACGTCATTGCCCAGCGAACGGCCTACGCAGGAAACTTCCAGACTGTGTGTCAGGCGGTTGTGCACGAATATGCTGCCGGGCAAGGGGAACACTTGTGTCTTGTTCTGTAACCTCCGGAAGGGTGCGGAGAAGATGAGGCGGTCGTAATCCCGCTGAAATTCAGAACGGTTCTCGTGACGCTCTTTATGAAACTCTTCCAAACCGAATCGTTTGGCGGATATGAGGGTATTCCAATCCATCATGTTATTGCTTTCTTATTATTTAACTGCAAATGTATGACTATTTGCTTCAAAATCCGTAATTTTGCCCGTTAAATAGTGAATTAAAGTAATCTCAATCGTAACTTCATTAAAATGGCAAATAATAGTATGACCGTCCGAATTATAAATAAGTCGAAACATCCGTTGCCTGCGTATGCTACCGAATTGTCCGCCGGAATGGACATCCGTGCCAATCTTTCCGAACCGATGGCTTTGGAGCCATTGCAGCGTTGCCTGGTGCCTACGGGGCTGTACATCGCTTTGCCGGCAGGTTTTGAGGCGCAAATCCGTCCCCGCAGCGGTTTGGCTATCAAGAAAGGTATTTCGGTATTGAACTCTCCGGGTACTATCGATGCCGACTATCGCGGTGAAATCTGTATCATCCTCGTGAACCTTTCTTCGGAAACATTTATGATTGAGGATGGAGAACGAATCGCCCAAATGGTGATTGCCCGCCATGAGCAGGCCGTATGGCAGGAAGTGGATGTGTTGGATGAAACGGAACGCGGTGCCGGTGGCTTCGGACATACGGGCGTATAACAGGATGCTTGAATGAGAAATAAGAATATTAAAATAATCGGATGCTTATTGGCCTGTGTGCTGTTTGTTTCCTGCGGTACTTCCCGGCAGAAGATGAAGGTACGGCCGGCAGAGGCTGTTGTGCTCACTCCGGAACAGCAGCGTAAGTACGATTACTTCTTTTTGGAGGCAGCCCGCCTGAAGGTTCAGAAAGACTATGACGCGGCTTTTGATTTGTTGCAGCATTGCCTGACTATCAATCCGAATGCTTCGTCGGCTTTATATGAACTGGCTCAGTATTATTTGTACTTGAAACAAGCGCCTCAGGGGCAGGCCGCATTGGAGAAAGCCGTGGAGAATGATCCGGATAATTATTGGTACAGCCAGGGACTGGCAAATCTTTATCAGCAACAGGACGAGAAGGAGAAGGCCATGAAGCTGCTGGAAGATATGTCCGTGCGTTTCACTGACAAGCTGGATCCGCTTTATGCCTTGCTGGATATTTATAACCGGCAGGAGCAGTACGATAAAGTGATTGCCACCTTGAACCGGATTGAGGGGAAGATGGGCAAAAGCGAGCAGTTGAGTATGGAGAAGTTCCGTATTTACCTGCAAATGAAAGATAACAAGAATGCTTTCCATGAGATAGAGAGTCTGGTTGCGGAGTATCCGATGGATTCCCGTTATCAGGTTGTGTTGGGAGACGTGTATATGCAGAACGGAAAGAAGGAAGAAGCATATAGCGTGTACCGCAAGGTGCTGGATGCCGAGCCGGATAATGCTATGGCGATGTATTCGTTGGCGTCCTATTATGAGGCGACCGGTCAGAAAGACCTCTACCAGCGGCAGTTGGATACTTTATTGCTCAACAAGAAAGTTCCTTCGGAAACAAAACTGAACGTAATGCGTCAGTTCGTAGTGCAGAATGAGCAGGACGGCAAGGACAGTACGCGGGTTATCAACCTTTTCGACCGTATTCTGGAACAGGAACCGGACGATGCCGGGATACCGATGCTTTACGCCCAGTATCTCTTGTCTAAAGGAATGAACAAAGAAGCCTTTCCGGTACTGCGTCAGGTATTGACAATCGACCCTACCAATACGGCCGCGCGTATGATGCTGCTGGGTGAGGCGGTACGCAAAGAGGATTACAAGGATGTGATTGATTTATGCGAAGCCGGTGTTGAAACTAATCCTGAAATGCTGGAATTCTATTTCTATCTGGCTATTGCGTATAATCAGGCGGAACGGACAGATGATGTGATTTCCATCTGCCAAAAAGCGTTGACGCAAATCACGGCGGACAGTAAGAAAGAGGTCGTTTCGGATTTCTATTCCATTTTGGGAGATGCTTATCATACGAAAGATTTGAATACGGAAGCCTATGCCGCTTATGATTCGGCGCTGGTGTATAATTCTTCCAATATCGGAGCCTTGAATAATTACGCTTATTACCTGTCTGTCGAGCGTCGTAATCTGGATAAAGCCGAGGAGATGAGTTATAAGACGGTAAAGGCGGAACCTGATAATGCCACTTACTTAGATACTTACGCCTGGATTCTGTTTGAGAAAGGCAACTATGCCGAAGCCCGTTTGTATATAGACGATGCCATGAAGAATGATGGCGGCAAAAGCGATGTTATCGTGGAACACTGCGGTGATATCTACTATATGACAGGTGACGCGGACAAGGCCTTGGAATACTGGAAACAGGCATTGGAGATAGGCAGTAAGTCCAAAACGCTGAAACAGAAGATTCAGAAGAAGAAGTATATCAGCGATAAGTAAGGCGGTAAAGTGTAAATGATAAAAGTAATAAGGCGATGAAACAAACGAAATTCAATAGTAAGACGCTGTTCTTCATGCTCTTTCTCCTCTGCTGTCTGGCGGGTTGTAAAACCTCTCGTAAGGCGGAGACGTCCAAATTACCCGAAAGCGCCCGCTATCTGTCGTCTAAGGTGAAGTTGACGGTTCCTACCAAAGATGCGGTTTTTACCGTAAACGGCACGATGAAGTTGATAAGCGGCGAACGGATGCAGCTCTCTTTCCTGATGCCCATCATACGTACAGAGGTGGCGCGCATGGAAGTGACGCCCGAAGAGATATTACTGGTAGACCGTATGGGCAAACGTTATGTGCGTGCTACCCGTAAGGAATTGAAGGATGTGTTGCCGAAGAAAGCCGACTTTGCCCATTTGGAAAAGATTCTGTTCGACGCTTCCAAACCCGACGGCAAGAAAGATTTGTCAGGAAAGGAACTGGGTATTCCCTCTTTGGAGAAAGGCAAAGTCGAGTTGTCCGACTTTTCCAATGATTCGTTTTCTCTGACGCCTACCGAATTGTCTTCAAAGTATACGCAGGTAGAGTTAAATGAAATATTAGAAATGCTGATGAGCTTATGAGACGTTTGCTTTGTATTTTTATAAGTTGTTTCTGTATGGCTTTTCCGCTCCTCGCACAGTCTAACAGGCTGATAAAGGAATTGGAAAGCAAGCGCGGCGCTTTGCAAAAGCAGATTACCGAATCGGAAACACTTCTGAAAACCACAAAGAAAACCGTAAGCAGCCAGCTGAACGGACTTGCCGCTTTGACAGGCCAGATAGAGGAGCGCAAACGCTATATCCTTACTATAAACAAGGATGTGGAGGCGATAGACCGTGAGTTATCGTCGTTGGAACGCCAGTTAGGAAAATTGCAGCGTGACTTAAAGGATAAGAAGAAGAAATACGAGTCATCCGTTCAATATCTTTATAAGAACCGTTCCATCGAGGAGAAACTGATGTTTATTTTCTCTGCCCGGAGTTTGGCGCAGACCTATCGCCGCTTGCGCTATGTGCGTGAGTATGCCACTTACCAGCGTCTGCAAGGTGAGGAAGTGCTGAAAAAGCAGGAACAAGTCAATAAGAAAAAGGCGGAACTCAGGCAGGTGCGGACCGCCAAAACCGATTTGCTGAAAGAGCGTGAGGCCGAGAAAGTAAAACTGGAAGCGCAGGAGAAAGAAAAGCGTACCCTTGTAACCAGCTTGCAGAAGAAACAACGCGGATTACAGAACGAGATTGCCAGGAAGCGCCGCGAGGCCAATCAACTCAATGCGCGTATCGACCGCCTGATTGCCGAAGAAATAGAGAAAGCCCGCAAACGCGCCGCCGAAGAAGCACGCCGCGAAGCGGCTGCCCGCAAGAAAGAAGGGGCGAAAACGGATAAGTCGGCGACGTCCGCTTCCAAAAACAAAGCTGCTCCTCTGGAAACTTATAGCATGAGTAAGGCCGACCGTGAGCTATCCGGCGACTTTGCCAATAATCGAGGCAAGTTGCCTATGCCTATCAGCGGAGCTTATATCATAACCAGTCATTACGGGCAATATGCGGTGGAAGGACTGCGCAATGTCAAGTTGGATAATAAAGGCATCGACATTCAGGGAAAACCGGGAGCGCAGGCTCGCGCCATCTTTAACGGTAAGGTGGCGGCCGTATTCAAACTGAACGGGCTGTTTAATATCCTTATCCGCCACGGAGCATATATTTCAGTGTACTGCAACCTGTCTTCCGCTTCTGTTAAACAAGGTGACACGGTTACTACCAAGCAAGCTATCGGTCAGGTATTCTCGGATGGAGCTGACGGCGGACGTACGGTACTTCACTTCCAGCTACGCCGTGAAAAGGAGAAACTGAATCCCGAACCCTGGCTGAACAGGTAGCCTTATATTGTCGCCCCGTCCAGCAAATCCAGATAGAGTGTGATGGCTTCCTCAATCTCTTTGATAAAGATGAACTCATCTGCCGTATGGGAACGGCTGCTCTTGCCCGGTCCCATTTTCATGGACGGGAAGGACATCAGCGCCTGGTCTGAAAGGGTAGGGGAACCGAATGGCGTTCTGCCCATCGCAACAGCCTTTTTTACCAGCGGATGCTCGGGAGAAACATGCGAAGAACTCAAACGGAAAGACCGGGCTTTGGCTTCACAACCGATATGCTTCTGTATCTCGTCGAAAAGTTCCCGGTTGGTATAGCATTCATTGCTGCGGATGTCGACCGCAAATGTACAGCGGTCGGGTATGACATTATGCTGGGTTCCCGCATTTACCATGGTTACACTCATCTTTACCGGCCCCAATAAAGACGATTCTTTCGGGAAACGGTAGTCGCGGAACCAGGCGATATCGTTTAATACTTTATATATGGCGTTATCGCCTTCGTTTCGGGCGGCATGCCCCGATTTGCCGTAAGCGGTGATGTCCAGTACCATTAACCCTTTTTCGGCAATGGCGGGTTGCATCTCCGTAGGCTCGCCCACAATGGCGAATTGTATGGGAGGCAGTTCCGGCAATACGGACTCTATGCCGTTCTTGCCCGATACTTCTTCTTCGCAGGAAGCCAGATAAATCAGGTTGTATGCCTGTGTAGTCCGGCAAAGTTGCAGGAACACCTGCAACAGGCTGACTACGCTTGCTCCGGCATCGTTACTTCCTAAACCGTAAATCTTTCCGTTTTCTTCCGACGGGCTGAACGGAGCTTTCCGCCATCCGTTTACGGGTTTCACCGTATCGATATGAGAATTGAGCAGCAGCGTCGGTTTATTCAAATCGAACATCGGGCCGAGGCACCATATATTGTTACCTTTTCTTCCGGTTGTCATTCCCTGCATTTCGATATAGTTCTGTAAAAAGTCCGCGGCCTGTTCTTCTTCGCGGCTTAATGAGGGGATAGCTATCAATGATTTAAGCAGTCCGGTTGCTTCGGAAACTAAAGTCTGTATGTCGGTTGTCATCGTCAAGATTAGTTATATATTCGTTATTACTCTGCAAACTTACGGATAAATCCCGAAAAAGGGAGATAGTTTCAAATAAAACTAATACCTTTGCACCCATATTTACCAATTTATTAAAAATATGACTTATCATCATTTGTCTGTCATGGTACATCGTCAGGCAGAGAAGTATGGAGACAAAGTAGCCCTTAAATACAGGGACTATGAAACATCACAATGGATACCCATCACTTGGAATAAATTCTCTCAAACGGTACGTCAGGCAGCCAATGCGTTGGTGGCTTTGGGTGTAGAGGAACAGAGAAATATCGGTATCTTCTCACAAAATAAACCGGAATGTTTATTTACTGATTTTGCGGCTTTTGCCAATCGTCTGGTGACCATACCGTTGTATGCTACCAGTTCTTCGGCTCAGGCGCAGTATATTATTAATGACGCTCAGATACGTTTCCTTTTCGTAGGCGAGCAGTTTCAGTACGATGCCGCTTTCAGCGCATTCGGTTTTTGCCATTCTTTGCAGAAACTTATTATCTTCGACCGTAGCGTGGTGCTCGATCCCCGCGATAAGACATCCATTTACTACGATGATTTTCTCGCATTGGGTGAAGGACTTCCCCACAATGATGTTGTGGAAGAGCGTAGCGCCCGCGCATCGGATGACGACCTCGCGAATATCCTTTATACATCCGGTACTACCGGAGAGCCGAAAGGCGTGATGTTACACCACTTCAATTACAGAGAGGCTATCCGTATCCATGATATTCGTTTGACCGCCATGACGGATAAGGATGTATCCATGAACTTCCTTCCGCTGACGCATGTGTTTGAGAAAGCCTGGACTTATCTCTGTATTCATAGAGGGGTACAGGTTTGTATCAATCTTCGTCCGGCGGATATTCAGACTACTATCAAGGAAGTGCGTCCTACATTGATGTGCAGCGTTCCCCGTTTCTGGGAGAAGGTTTATGCGGGCGTACAGGAAAAGATTGCGCAGGAAACCGGATTGCGGAAAGCAATGATGCTGGACGCCATCAAAGTAGGCAAGATGCATAACATCGATTACCTGCGTGTGGGCAAGACGCCGCCTCTGATACTTCATCTGAAGTACAAGTTCTACGAAAAGACTATCTATGCCCTGCTGAAAAAGACAATCGGTATTGAGAACGGTAATTTCTTTCCGACCGCCGGTGCGGCTGTGTCCGATGAAATCTGTGAATTCGTGCATTCGGTGGGCATTAATATGGTAGTGGGTTATGGACTGACGGAATCTACCGCTACCGTTTCCTGCTTCCTTGACAAGGGATATGAAATCGGTTCGGTCGGAACCGTCATGCCCGATCTTGAAGTAAAGATTGGAGAGAACAATGAAATCCTGCTCCGGGGTAAGACGATTACTACCGGTTATTATAAGAAACCGGAAGCCACTGCGGCAGCCATCGATAAAGACGGTTGGTTCCATACGGGTGATGCCGGTTATCTGAAAGATGATCATTTGTATCTGACCGAACGTATCAAGGATTTATTCAAGACTTCCAATGGCAAATATATCTCTCCGCAGGCTTTGGAAACCAAACTGGCAATCGACCGTTATATCGACCAGATTGCCATTATCGCCGATCAGCGCAAGTTTGTATCTGCCTTGATTGTTCCTGTGTATGGCTTGGTGAAGAACTACGCTAAGGAAAAAGGTCTTGAGTATAAAGATATGGCCGATTTATTGCAACATCCTAAAGTGCAGGCTTTGTTCCGTGCCCGTATCGATACGTTGCAGCAACAGTTTGCCAATTACGAGCAAGTGAAACGTTTCACTTTATTGCCCGAACCGTTTAATATGGAACGGGGAGAATTGACCAATACATTGAAGTTGAAACGCTCCGTTGTGTCAAAGAACTATAAGGAACTGATTGACAAGATGTACGAAGAATAAAGGATTGTCAATACATTATATTACAGGCAGGAGATGATTGTTCTTCTGCCTTTTTTATGTTCTCTCTGTCCGGCTGGAAAATCCCGTCTTTGAATTTATTAACGAAAACTTTTACCGGATTTCTTAGGGATGGAGCGTTGTCACCTGTCTTTATATAAGAGGAGTTTTCCCGAATTTTATATTTAATCTTAGTTTAATATGATGAAGAAGAACTTTTTGACACCATTCTTAGTGCTGTTTCTGATGGTAGGCCTGTATGCATGCCGACAGGAAAAAGAAGTTACCGTTAAGGAATACCCCATGTTCTGGACATGGCTGGATTATCATCCTTGCATGAATTTTGATTCGGTATGCCAAGTGATGAATGACATCGGCATGGACGGAGTAATGCTGAACGCACCCACTCCCGACGATTATCGTATCGCGATTCCTATTGCCCATAAACATGGCATTGAAGTATATGCATGGCTATGGACCATGAATTTGGAGCATGACCGCGACAAGATTCTGGCGGAACATCCCGAATGGTTCAGCGTGAACCGTAACGGAAAAAGTCTTGCGGATACTACGGCATACGTGGACTATTATAAATTCCTGTGTCCTGCACTGCCTGAGGTGCGCGAATTTATCAAAGAGAAAATTAAGTCGTATTGTGAAGTCGAAGGGCTGAACGGGATTGCCATTGATTACAACCGTTTTGTGGATGTCGTGCTTCCTACCACGTTATGGCCGCATTACGGTATTGTGCAGGATCGCGAATATGCCGCGTGGGATTACGGTTACCATCCCGCCATGCTCGAAGAGTTCAAGGAACAATATGGTTATGATCCGCGTGGGCAGGAAGACCCTTCATCGGACGTGAAGTGGCGGCAGTTCCGTTGCGACCGGATAACGGAAGTTGCCAATATGATTGCCGAGGTGGTACATTCGTACGGCAAGACAATGGCAGCATCTCCGTTTCCTACTCCGAAAATGGCTTCACGCATGGTGCGGCAGGACTGGGGTAAATGGAATCTGGATATCGTCTTCCCGATGGTGTACCATACTTTCTATACGGAAGATGTCAGCTTCATTTCCGATTGTACCGTTGAGAATGCACGCGACAAGAATGATAAAACCGTGTTGTACTGTGGTATGACCGCTACCGACGGTCCGGAGATGTTTGCATGTATGGACACCGCCTTGAATAGCGGCGCCCAAGGTATCGCCGTATTTACGGTGGCGGGTCTGCGTTCTCCTGAAGTAAAGAAGCGGTTCAAGGCTTATACAGACAGCGTCAAGGCGGTACGTGCAGCTAATGGCGGCATCATTGAAGCTGTTTATCCTCATGTGGCGGATGCGAATCCTTTTGCCCATAAAGGCGTCATGGAGTTGATAGAGAAACGTATGCGGCAGATTATAGCCAAAACGTCCGGTACAGAGGAACTGCCCTCGTTGGCTTTGGGTGAATATAAGCAAACGGAATCTTACGATGCTACCCGTTGCTATCGGGTGGCGGATGAGAATAGCGAGACTGTTTTTAAAGTTACTTTCTATTTCTACGGTGATGTACTTTCGGGTTGGGACGTAGCGGCGGAATAGTCCACCCTCTCTCTTATTCCATTGATTGCAGCGGATTTATGCGATTTTTTCAGACTTTTGCACTATCTTTGCGCTCCGAAAAGATAGAATTGAAAGCATATGATTACCATTGAACAACTGAAAGATATCAAGGAACGTACCGAAGCGTTGAACCGCTATCTGGACATTGAAGGAAAGAAAATACAAGTCGAAGAGGAACAATTGCGCACCCAGGCTCCGGGGTTTTGGGATGACCAGAAAGCAGCCGAAGCACAGATGAAGAAAGTAAAAGGTTTGCAGCAATGGATTTCCGGCTATAATGAAGTCAAGGTTATGGCGGACGAACTGCAACTTGCATTCGATTTCTACAAGGATGAGCTGGTAACGGAAGAAGAGGTGGATGAAGCCTATGCAAAAGCGTCTGCCGCCGTAGAAGCTCTTGAACTCAAGAATATGCTTCGTGAGGAAGCCGACCAGATGGACTGCGTACTGAAAATCAATTCGGGCGCCGGCGGTACGGAAAGCCAGGATTGGGCAAGCATGTTGATGCGTATGTATCTGCGATATGCCGAAACTCATGGATATAAGGCGACCATCGCCAACTTGCAGGAAGGCGATGAGGCCGGAATCAAGGCTTGTACCATTGAGATAGCGGGTGATTATGCTTACGGCTATCTGAAAGGTGAGAACGGTGTACACCGTCTGGTGCGTGTATCTCCCTATAATGCCCAGGGTAAGCGTATGACATCTTTCGCGTCTGTTTTCGTTACTCCGCTGGTAGATGATACGATTGAGGTGAATATCGAACAGGCACGTATCTCTTGGGATACTTTCCGTTCCAGCGGTGCCGGCGGACAGAACGTAAATAAGGTGGAATCCGGCGTGCGTCTGCGCTATCAGTTCAAAGACCCTTATACAGGCGAGGAAGAGGAAATCCTGATTGAAAATACCGAAACGCGCGACCAGCCTAAGAATCGCGAGAATGCGATGCGTCAGTTGCGCTCTATCCTATATGATAAGGAACTTCAACACCGTATGGCGGAACAGGCAAAGGTGGAAGCCGGTAAGAAGAAAATCGAGTGGGGATCGCAAATCCGCAGCTACGTGTTCGACGACCGCCGCGTGAAAGACCACCGTACCAATTTCCAGACTTCGGATGTAAACGGAGTAATGGACGGTAAGATAGACGGTTTCGTCAAAGCTTACCTGATGGAGTTTGCGGGCGGAGACAACATTTAGTCCTTCGGCAGGTTAACATCATTGACCGGAACAAGTTAACCGGGTTGCGGGTAACAAGTTAATATCGTATATGCGGTAAGTTAACATCATATAATCAATGATGTTAACTTACCGCTTTTTTCTTTTATAAATGCTTGCAAACTTCCCGAATTTCCTTTTACTTTGTTTATCGTTGAACTTTAAACTAAAGAAACACCATGGGAAAGAGTAAAAAGAAAGTAATGCACAGCCGGAAAGAAGAACAACAAGCCAAGAAAGTATTGCTGATTATCGGAGTTGCCGCTTTGGTATTGGTAGTTGCCATGTTGGTCGGTTATTCCTTCTTGGGCTAATTAAAGATAAATATGCCGCAGGAGATAGAACGGAAGTTTCTCGTAAAAGGAGAGTATAAGTCGCAAGCATACGCGCAGAACCGTATCATTCAGGGATATATCAGTAGCGCGCGCGGACGGACGGTAAGAGTACGTATACGCGGCGGGCAGGGGTACCTTACCATCAAGGGGGCATCCGATACATCCGGAATCAGCCGTTACGAATGGGAGAAAGAGATTCCTTTGGCCGAGGCCGGGGAGTTGATGAAACTGTGCGAACCGGGCATTATTGATAAAACCCGTTATCTGGTACGCAGTGGAAACCATGTTTTTGAGGTAGACGAGTTCTATGGAGAGAATGAAGGGTTGGTAATTGCCGAAGTGGAGCTGTCCTCGGAGAACGAGCCTTTTGAGAAGCCGGACTTTATCGGGCAGGAAGTAACGGGAGATATTCGTTATTACAATTCACAGTTGATGAAGCGTCCGTTTAAGGAATGGAAGTAAACTAATCGCGTCCCGTAATTGTTAATTCGTATATGGAGAAACTATATCAATACCTGCCGGAAGAACTCGTTACTTTTATTTTGGTGACGGTGTTTTCTTTGCTTATAGGCCTTTCCTTGCGACGTATCAGTTTGAAACGCGAAGGGGAGACCACCTTGTTCGGTACAGACCGTACCTTTACTTTTATCGGCATTCTGGGTTATCTCCTCTATATTCTCGATCCGGTGGACTACCGCCTGTTTATGGGTGGCGGGGCTGTCTTGGGAGTGTTGCTTGCCTTGAACTATTACGTCAAGCAAGCCCAGTTCCACGTGTTCGGGGTTACCACCATTGTCATTGCGCTCATCACGTATTGCATTGCGCCTATTGTCGCTACGCAGCCCTCTTGGTTTTATGTAATGGTGATTGTGACCGTGTTGCTCTTTACGGAGTTGAAACATACATTCACCGAACTGGCGCAGCGGATGAAGAACGATGAAATGATTACGCTCGCCAAGTTCCTGGCCATTAGCGGTATCATACTTCCGATGCTGCCCAACGAAAATCTGATACCGGACGTCAACCTTACGCCTTATGGTATATGGCTCGCTACGGTAGTGGTTTCCGGTATTTCCTATCTTTCTTATCTGCTGAAGAGATACGTCTTTCGTGAATCCGGCATTTTGGTATCCGGTATCGTCGGCGGGTTGTACAGCAGTACCGCCACCATATCCGTGCTGGCGCGTAAAAGCCGTAAGGCGTCACCTCAGGAAGCGCCCGAATATGTGGCCGCCATGTTGCTGGCGGTCAGTATGATGTTCTTGCGGTTCCTGATACTGATCGGCATATTCAGCGTAGCCACCTTGACGGTTATCTATCCCTATCTGCTGATTATGTCCGCTGTTTCCGCCGGAGCAGCCTGGTTCCTGCATTCCAAGTGGAAGCGTCCCGCCGTATCGGGAGCGACCGATGAAGACGAGGACGGCAGTAACCCGCTGGAATTTAAGGTAGCGCTTATTTTTGCCGTACTTTTTGTGGTATTTACGATAGCCACCCATTATACGCTGATATATGCCGGTAAGGGCGGACTGACCTTACTCTCCTTTGTTTCCGGTTTCAGCGACATCACCCCGTTCATTCTGAATCTTCTGCAAGGTACGGGCAGCGTGCCTGTTTCGCTGATAACGGCTTGCAGTATGCAGGCGATAGTAAGTAATATCGCCGTCAATATGTGTTACGCACTCTTTTTCTCCGGTAAGAAGAGTTCGTTGCGCTCGTGGATATTGGGCGGCTTCGGATGCGTCATAGTTGCCAATGTGCTTCTGCTGTTATTCTTTTACTTCCTGTAAATCAACAGACTTTTCGCTTTTTTAACTCCGGTGTTCCGATAAATGCCGAAGAATGCCCTATTTTTGCCTAATCCATCGTGACAAAAGGTGGATAAAACCACCGCTAATACGAACAATAAACAATAGTACTGACTAAAACAGGGGAACACCATGAAAACCAAATGGGCTGTGTTGCTGACGATATTCTTTATGGCTGTCGGAGCGACCGCACAAAATGCGACAAACTCTTCTTTTCAAATTAAGGGAATCCTGCTCGACTCGTTAACTCAGGAAGGAGAGCCTTATGCCACTATCAGGATTGTAAAGAAAGAAGCGCCTGCACATGCCGTTAAGATGCTGGTAACGGACATGAAAGGACAGTTTCAGGAGAAAGTGCCCGGTAACAAAGGAAACTTCATCATGACGATTTCTTCGGTGGGGCGGAGCGGCATCGTAAAGAACTTCTCCGTAAAACCGGGAGAGAAACTGGTGGATTTCGGCACTATCTACATTACGGATGCTTCCAACGAACTGGGGCAGGTGGAAGTCGTGGCGCAGAAGCCTTTGGTAAAGGCCGATATCGATAAGATAGAGTATAACATACAGGATGACCCTGATTCCAAATCGAACTCTGTTCTTGAGATGCTGCGTAAAGTACCCCTTGTAACGGTAGACGGTGAAGATAACATCAAAGTGAACGGCAGTAGCAGTTTCAAAGTATATGTCAACGGCAAGCCCAACAATATGATGAGCAATAACCCGACGGATGTTTTGAAAAGTATGCCCGCCAACTCCATCAAACATATCGAAGTCATTACCAATCCCGGCGCCAAGTACGATGCGGAGGGTGTCGGGGGTATCCTGAACATTGTCACCGTAGGCGGCGGTCTGGAAGGCTATACGGCTACGTTCAGCGGTAATGTAAGTAACCGTGGCGCCGGTGGCGGCGTATTCGGTACGGTAAAGAGCGGCAAACTGACTTTCAGCGCCCGCTACAATTACAATTATAACAACCAGCCTCGCAGCTATTCCGGCGGCAACCGGCGTACGGTCGGTGAAACGGACAGCGGTTCGTCCGACCTGGATTATAGCGGAACGAGCAAAGGAAACGGTAATTTCCAGTCCGGCAGCATGGAAGCCAGCTATGAAATCGATACATTGCGTCTGGTAACCATGTCCTTCGGCCTTTGGGGCGGCAAGAACAAAAGTAACGGGGAAACCGATGCGTCGGCCACATTTCCCGGTACCGCCGACGAGCTGTACAGCTATATTTCCGACAACCACAGTAAGAGCTCCTGGTATTCCATTGACGGCGGCATCGACTATCAGCGCCTGTTCCATGTAAAAGAGCGTATGCTTACGTTCTCCTATAAGATTAACACCCGTCCGCAGACCTCGGATTCCTATTCCGGCTATGAGTATGATATGGACAAGGTGGCTCCGGACTGGCAAGACTTTATGAAACGTATGCTCGACCAGCATAATGACGGTTCGCAAAGCACCACGGAACACACCTTACAGGTGGATTATACTACTCCTGTCGGCAAGATGCACACCATTGAGGCCGGAGCTAAATATATCCTTCGCAACAACAGTTCCGAGGACGACCGCTTTCAGCGTGGCGCAGGGCAGCAAGCCGATTATGAATTCGATGAAGACCATAGTTCGCACTACAAGCACTTGAATGACATCCTGGCTGCCTATGCCGGTTATTCTTTGAAGGTAAAAAAGCTGTCCGGCAGACTGGGCGTACGCTACGAGCATACCATACAGAATGTGAAATACCTTTTGGGCAGAGGCGAGAACTTCAAGAAAGACTTTGACGACGTAGTCCCTTCCGCCAGCATCGGCTGGAAGCTGACGGATATGTCCAACTTGCGCTTCGGCTATAACATGCGCATTTACCGTCCGGGCATCTGGTACCTGAATCCTTATCTCAATGACAGCAATCCCACCAATATCACACAGGGTAATCCCAATCTGGACAGCGAGAAAAGCCATGCGTTCAATTTGAGTTACAGTAACTTTACGCAGAAGTTCAATATCAATCTTTCGCTGCGCTACTCATTCACCAACAACAGCATCGAGCGTATCTCCGAGATGGTTCCCGATACAGACATCGAGGGACTGAAAGAAACGACCGGCAAGGAAGTGCTTTACTCCACTTATCAGAATATAGGCAAGACCAAATACGCCGGTTTAAGCGGATATATCAATTGGAATGCTACATCCAATACCCGTATTTACGCCAATGTTTACGGCAGTTACTCGTATATGGAAGGCGCCAACGGTCTCAAGAATGACGGTTGGAACCTGTTCGCTTACGGCGGCGCGCAACAGACCCTGCCCCATGACTGGCGCATCAGTCTGAACGTGTTCGGCCAGACACCCTGGGTTATGTTGCAGGGTAAAGGAAGCAGCTACTTCGATTACGGGCTGAGCGTAAACAAGTCTTTCTTCGACAAGCGTCTGACCCTCTCCGCTTTCGCCAGCAACTTCTTTAAGAAGTACATGAACAATACCGATACACTGGAAGGTACAGGTTTCATGCAGGAGAGCTGGAGCAAATACAGCCGCCAACGTTTCGGCGTCAGCGTCAGCTACCGTATCGGAGAGCTGAAGGCCAGCGTCAAGAAGGCTGCCCGTTCCATCAGCAATGATGATGTAAAGGGCAACGGCGGCGGTGGTGGAGACAGGTAGAAGACTCAGTATTTGAGACAGCTAACCGTTCCGTCCATCGTCATGACAATCAGTCGCCTTTCTCCTGCGTTCTTCAAGGAGGTGACTGCCGAATGAGCCACTTTCCACTGCCAGGATATTCCGCTTCCGTCGGTTCGTACGGCGTGGACAACCCCGAACTCCGTGGGAATGAACACGTATTGTTCCGTCGTTTCCATACGGGTAGGGATAAAGTTGCTTTCGTAAGGCATTGCGGTATTCCAAAGCGGTGTGTAAACGCCTTTTGAAATATCTGCCGCGGTGATGTTGTTCTTGATGCCTTTGATATACATCGTCTTTCCGTCCGGTGAGAAACCGAGCGATTCGCGCCCTTTGGCTTCGTCCGAAGCCCAGAGAATCTCTCCTGTCGACGGCTGGAAAGCGCGTACGAAATAGTCGGAACTGAGTACGATAACCTGTTCCTGTTGCTTTCCGCCGTTTACGGTGTATGGAAGAACTACCGGCCAGCAGGCTCCCGGTGAAAAGTATCTGCCGCGTCGGGTGTCGAATTCCCAGACTTTCTTTCCCGTTTTCCGGTCGATGGCATAGAACATTGCTCCCCACGTACCTGTATAAACCCGTTCCCGGTCTGTGGCGGGGCGTGATTCGATATACCCTTTCAATCCCTCGCAAATCCAGTTGACCGTACCGTCCGCCGGATTGATGGAATAAAACTTCCCGTTGCCGCTGCCGATATAGACGGTATCATCCGCTACCGTAGGGCAGGCTACAATCGGGTAGCCGGTATCGTATTTCCAGCGCATGCTTCCGTCCTGTCTGTTTAGGGCGTAGACACAGCCGTCGCAGGAAGAAACGATTACCAGTTGCGGGGTAATGAAAGGAGCGGAGAATATCTTATTCCCGGTGCGGTACTTCCATAAGGTTTTTCCGCTGTCGGCGTCCAGCGCACGAACCACTCCGGCGGTATTGGTATAGATGTACAGGTTGCCGTCTATGCTTCCTTGCGAAGCGATATCCGTAACATCCTTGACAGTCCATACTTCCCGGATGGCGGGATGAAAGACGATAGTGTCCCATGCCGGGCGGGTTTCCGTCTTGATGATGCGTTCGCGGAACAGCAGGGTGTCCCCCTTCAGGCTTACCAGGTTATATCCGCCTATCGGGTCTTTCCGTCTGAGGGAAGAGCGTCCTATCACTCCCGGAATGCCGTCGGCATCGTATGAGCGGTTGACGTGCAGGTGTCCGGCGAGTACGGCCTGCGTATTGCGCGTTTTAAGAATCCGAAGAACTTCCCGGCAATTGCTTAAATCGGCGTTCAGCGGGAAGTGATTGACGAAAATGACGGGTTGCGCCGCAGGTGTGGCATTGTATACGGAGTCGAGCCAGAGGATTTCCTCACGCGGGATATGGGGCGGTCCCATCCGCAGGCTCGGACCTGCTCCGCAACCGATGAAGCGCACCCCCTGCCAGTCATAGCAGAAATGTGACGCCCGGAATATCTTATCGAACATCGTACATCCGTTCTCGCTCCAGTTCACGTCGTGGTTGCCGGGCAACAGCAGGTAGGGTTTCCGGAAGCCTTTCAATATCTCCTCAAGTAATTGAAACTCTTTTGTATCGCCGAATTCCGTCACGTCTCCGCTCAGAATGGTGAAATCCACATCGGGGTTGGCATTGATATCCTCAACGGCCTGCCGTAAATCGTCTTCGGCGTAGGCGAAAGAGTTGAGATGAACATCGGTGAGCCAGGCAAAGGAGAAATTCCGCCGGTTGCCGGAGATGGAAGAGGGGAGGCCGTCCTGTCCGTAGACAAGGAGTGACAGCGCCGTCATGCAGAGGGCTGATAGGAACTTTTTCATGATGATGATTGATTGGTGTTGCTCCAAAGATACTTAGTTTTATCCGGAAAACAAAAAGAGGATACGGCGAAACTCTGATTATGATAGCAAAATCAGCTTCGGCGTATCCTCTTTACAGGTACAAGAAAGAACGAAGTTATTCTTCGGCTGTGGCTTGCGGGGCGGTGAATCCTAACTTCTGCAATCCCCGCTGTACGTCCGGATGGCTCATAAAGAGCTTCCAGAGCAGTCCGCTGCGGTAGTTCTCAATCATTACGGCTATCGGGCCCTGGTCGATGGCAAGATAACGTTGCGGATACCAGTTGTCCGTTTCGCTGAAAGCGTCGTAGAATCCGTAAGGGCCGAATACTTTATCGCCCATTCCGTAGAGGTGGCGCATCACTTGTAATGAGTACTCCGGCGTATATACGATGGATGACAGTGCGGCGGTGGGAGAGATGACTCCCAGGTCGTCGCGCTCGTTGGGTGAGTGGGCGGCATATCCGTTTACGGAGTAGCTGGCGGTCAGCCCCCAGCAGTCCGGTCCGAAACCTTTGTAATGCTTGGGGTTACGGATGCAGTAGGCGCGGTTTACAAGCGTCAGGTTACGCATTTCGCCGAAGTAACCGGGGCAATATTCGTCTTTCAGTCCGTTGGGATCAAGTCCCAGGAAAGAGTACTGCGCCCAGAACAGGGGGCCGGCTTCCGTACCTTGATACCGCAGATGCAGTTCGATACCCTCTACCTTATGCGGGCTGACGATGGCGCCGTTCTGCGCCCAACCTTCGTGGTATACGGCGGCAGGTACGCCATGCGTAGGCGAGGCGGCGGCAAGGATGTACATGATGAGGCATTCGTTGTAACCGTGTACGGGGAAGTTCATCTCCCAGCCGTATTCGGGACTCCAATGCCAGTAGAGTACGTTTTGGTCGCCCTGTCGGTAGAAGTTCCAGTCTACTTCCCGCCATAGCTTGTCGATGCGGGCGGCGAGGGCTTTCTCTTGCGGGCTGCCGCCTGCATAGTACTGGTGTACGGCAAGGAGAGCCTGCATTACGAAAGCGGTTTCTACAAGGTCGCCGCCATTGTCTTTCTGCCCGAAGGGCTTTACCCGCCCCGTATCGCCATACCACCAATGGGGGTAAGCTCCATGAAAGCGGTCGGCGGTCTCAAGGAAAGAAACGATGCGTTCCATGCGCGCCAGTCCTTCTTCACGGGTGACGTAGCCCCGGTCGATACCTGCGAGCACTGCCATGATACCGAAACCGCTGCCGCCGGATGTCACTACGTTTTGGTCGTTTTCGGGGTATACTCCATCCATGTGGATGCGCTCGCGCGCGAGTCCGCTGTTGGGTTCGGCCCCGTCCCAAAAGTAATTGAAGGTTCGGCGCTGTACTGTGTCCAGCAGGGCGTCGTCGCTCAACGTGCCGGACGTTCCGTCGGATTTTTTTGTACCGCAGGCTCCTGCGAGGAACAATAGCAGGAGAAGCGGGATATAGATGTTTACTGATTTCATACTGTTTACGTGCAATGATTTATATACTGGCGGGAGAATTTTGTTTCCCCGTAAGGAAACGGCGGTTCCCTCAGGGAGAAACACCCGTTTCCCCGGTGGGGAATTTTGCTTTCCCCGGTAGGAAACTGAGATTCCCCCGGATAAAACGGTTGGTATCCTCAGGAGAGACGGATTGTTTACTTCAAGGTGATGCGCGCCGTCTTGGTGGCCTGACTGCTTCCCCCGATGAAGAGGTCGAACTCTCCGGGCTCGGCTACATGGTTCAGGTCGTAATCATAGAAGCGCAGCAGCTCCGGAGTAATCTTGAAGGAAACGGTCTTGCTTTCGCCTGCACGAAGGAATACCTTTTCAAAGCCTTTCAGCTCGCGTACGGGGCGGGTGATGCTTCCTACAAGGTCGCGGATGTATAGCTGTACGACTTCCGCACCGTCGCGTTTTCCGGTGTTGGTTACGGTGACTACGGCGGTTATGGAACCGTTCTGTCCCATCGACGGGGTGCTCAGGGCGATGTCGCTGTATTCGAAGGTGGTGTAAGACAGGCCGTATCCAAAGGGATAAAGCGGCTCGTTGTCCACGTCCAGGTAGTTACTGCGGAACTTCTCGAACCATTTGCCTGCCTGCAGCGGACGTCCGGTATTCTTGTGGTTGTAGAACAACGGTATTTGTCCTACATTCTTCGGGAAGGTCATCGTCAGTTTGCCGCCGGGGTTGACATCTCCGAACAATACATCGCCTATGGCATAGGCGGCTTCGCTTCCGCCAAACCATACGTTCAGTATGGCGGGCACGTTGTCCTGTTCCCAGGTCAGTGTCAGCGGGCGTCCGGTGAAGAGGGTGAGTACTACGGGCTTGCCTGTTTTCAGCAAGGCTTCCAGCAGTGAACGCTGTACGTCGGGCAGGTCGAGGTTGGTGCGGCTGGAACTCTCGCCGCTCATTTCGGAAGATTCACCGAGCGCGGCTACGATAACGTCCGCGCCGGCGGCTGTTTTCAGGGCTTCGTCCAGCAGTTCCTTGTCCGTACGGTTGTCCCGGTTCAGGGAACGTCCGAACATGGTGGCGCGCTCTTCGTAGGCGGCATCGCCGATGAGGTTGCTGCCTTTGGCGTATGTGATGTTCACTTTGCCGGACATCATCTCCTTCAGTCCTTCATACAGAGAGGGGTAGTCGTTGAGGCGTGCGGCTACGCTCCATGTTCCGGGCATATTGCTGCGTGTATTGCCCAACGGGCCTATGACGGCCACGGTTCCTTCTTTTTTCAGCGGAAGCAGCGGTTCGGGCAGAGAACCCGGATGTTGCTTGATGCTGCCGTTCTTTAGCAATACAAAGCTCTCGGCGGCAATACGGCGTGCGGCGGCGCGGTGTTCTTTGGTGAAGATGTCGCGTGCGGGACGGTTCACATCGCAGTATTTATAGGGATTGTCGAAAAGCCCTAACTTATACTTGGCTTCGAGGATACGGCGGCAGGCCGCATCGAGGGTTTTCATGCTTACCTTGCCCGACATGACGGACTTCTTGAGTGTGCCGACGAAGCCTTCGCTTACCATATCCATGTCTACACCGGCATTGAGGGCACGCGCGGAGACGGTTTGCAGGTCGCCGATGCCATGTTCTATCATCTCGGATATACCGGTAAAGTCGGTCACTACAAAGCCGTTGAAGCCCCATTGCTTGCGGAGAACATCGGTCATCAGCCATTTGTTGGCTGTGGCGGGTACGCCGTCTATCTCGTTGAAGGATGCCATTACGCTTCCCACGCCTGCCTCTACGGCGGCTTCGTAGGGGTACATATATTCGTTGAACATACGGTTGCGGCTCATGTCTACCGTATTGTAGTCACGGCCTGCCTCGCCCGCTCCATAGAGGGCGAAGTGCTTGACGCAGGCAAGGATTTCGTCATTGCGCCTGAGTTGGTCGGAGAGGTTGGCTCCCTGATAACCGTAGACCATCGCTTTGGCAATCGCTCCGCCGAGGAAGGGGTCTTCACCGCTACCTTCGCTGACACGTCCCCAACGCGGGTCGCGGCTGATGTCTACCATCGGACTGAATGTCCAGGAGATGCCGTCGGCGCTGGCTTCGACGGCGGCGATGCGCGCGGACTCCTGAATGGCGGCCATATCCCAGGTACAGGACAATCCCAGAGGGATGGGGAAGATGGTTTCGTAGCCGTGTATCACGTCCATGCCGAAGAGCAGGGGAATACCCAGTCGTGAGTTTTCTACTGCCAGCTTTTGTACGTCGCGTATCTTGGCCACTCCTTTCAGGTTGAAAAGACCGCCGACGAGCCCTTGCTCAATCTTCTTGGCTACGTCACTGCTTTTAGCTTGTCCGGTAGTGATTTCACCGGTGACGGGCAGGTTTAATTGCCCTATTTTCTCCTCTACGGTCATTCGCTTTATCAGTGCATCGATAAAGCGATCCATATCTTGGGGGGATTTCTGCGCCTGCAGTGTGGCAGCGCCTATAAAGGCGGCTGCGAGTAGCAGGCTGGTTCTTTGGAAAAACTTCTTCATAATATGTTTCTTTTAATATGTATTTTCTAATACGGTTCTTTACATATATTTCTTTGCGTATGTCTTTTAATATGCTTTTACATACGTTTTTGCATATGCTTTTATATACGTTTTTGTATACGCTTTTATATACGTTTTTGTATATGCTTTTGCATATGCTTTTATATATGCTTTTTGCATATGTTTTTATATATGCTTTTTAAGCTGGATAATGAATATAGGTCTTTCTAAGTTAAAGCCTTTCAGGCTTTTATCTCCAAGCCCGGGGCAACGCCCCGGGATATTGCAGATGATTAACATTGCGCCCTGTAAGGGCAAAATCCTTGTGTATGAATCTTTTGCCCTTACAGGGCGCAAGACACAGAGGGCTTTTTATACCCGGGGTGTTACCCCGGGCTTGGAGATAAAAGGCTTTCAGCCTTAGGTGCGTTATCATGCTGTATGGTGCTAATCATTAATCACTAACCTCTAATGATTAATGACTAATCATAAATTATTAATCATTAATTTCTAATCACTAACCATTAATTATTAATCATAAATCATAACTCACTAATGACTAATCATAAACCACTAATCATTAATCATTAACCATTCACCATTCACCATTAATCACTAATCACTAACCTCTAATCACTAATTACTAATTACATTTAATAATTAGGATTCTGTACCAGCACCCCGTTCGATTTGTCAATCTCGTCTTGTGGCAATGGCAGCAAGGCGTTCTTATCCTGGTAGTTCTTTCCGGCGGCTTGCAACACTTCTTTGGCAATTCCCCAGCGTACGAGGTCATAGAAACGGTCGGGTTCCAATGCCAACTCTACACGGCGTTCGTGACGAATGGCATCACGCAGTGTATTTTGGTCGGTAGACGTAACTTTGGGAAGTATGCTGCTGTCCGTACCGCGTGCATGGGCGCGAACCTGTTCCAGATAGTCGATGGCCTCGCCCGAAATACCTTTCTCGTTGGCGGCCTCGGCAGCCATCAGCAATACGTCCGGGTAGCGGATAATGCGGATGTTTACCCAAAAACCCTCTTTCGTATATTTCTTACGCAGCTCGGGTTCGGTATATGCCTTTTTGTTGAAGTAAGCTCCCATAGCGGTAGACACAGGAGATTCACCGTAAGGCTTATTGGTATTTTCCGGGGTAATGGGGTCACTGATGCTTCGGCGGAAATAGAGTAAGGATGCGTCTTTACGGGGGTCGCCGGGCTCGAATGCCTGGCCTACCAGCGTGGTTCCCATATGCCAGCCCCAGCCGAGGTCCCAATCGCCTGCACCGCGCACACCTTGCACCTGACAGAACTGGCTGCCGATGACATCACTGTTTTTCAGCGCGTCGGTCGATTCGCATTGCAATTCGAACACGCTTTCGCCGCAGTTCTCACCCTCAACGGTAAAGACTTTATCCACAGGAGTGTTCAGGTTGTAGATACCGGACTTGACTACTTCGGTAGAAGCGTCGTACATATTATCCCAATCGTTGCGCATCATATAGGTACGGGCGTGCAGCGAACGCGCGGCTCCCCATGTGATACGTCCGGTATACTCGGAAGTCCACGTCAGCGGCAGGCATTTCTCGGCCTCGGCGAGGTCTTTGTCTATTTGCTCGTATATCTTGTCCGCAGTGGTTTTGGGCACGTTGGCGTCGGATGCCTCTTTCACTTTGAAGGTTACCAACGGCACTTCTCCCCAGGCGCGTACAAGGTTGAAGTAACAATAGGCGCGGAAAAACAGGGCTTCGCCTTTGGTACGTATATTCTCCAAATCATCTTTGTTTCCGCTGTTCTCCAGATCGTCGAGGATTTCGTTGCACTGATAGATGATTTTATAATTCTGTCCCCAATAGGCGCTCAGCGTGCCGTTGGAGGCTGTGTACTGGAAATCATCCCACATATCTGCCTGGTCGGCGCCGTCGCCGGCATCGCTTCCTTTTTCGGAATCCTCGCTGCGTACCATGTGTATCATGAAAGCGGGTATGCCGGCAGTGATGTTATAGCTGCGCATCAGGTAGTATACGTTGTACATCTTTCCGCCGATAAGGGCGTTGGGGGCATCGTCTTCGGTGAACTGTCCCAGTGGGTCACGGTCGAGGAAGTCGTTACAGGATGTCAGGGCAAAGGTGGTGAGTGTGCCTGCTATCAGGGTTAATATCTTATTCTTTAGTTTCATAATTTTCCTATTATAGATTTAATAAAGTACTGTTATTCCGCAGGGGAACTTTGTTCCGGCGCTATGCCGGTCAGAATGTCAGATTGAAGCCGAATGTGTAAATGGCCGGCATCGGATAGCTGCCGTCGTCTACACCGAAAGCAATGGCCGTGCCACCCAGTTCGGGAGTGTAGCCGGTGTTGTGCTTCCAGGTTTTCAGGTTCTGGATGTTGACATAGAGTTTCAAGGCCTGCATGCCGATTCTGGATATCAGGGTCTTGTCGAAGTTATACGCCAACTGTACGTTGCGGATACGGAAGAAGCTGCCGTCTTCGATGTAGTACTCGGAATTCATATTGTTGATGGTATGCTTCGTATTCAGCAGGGGCTGGGTATTGCTTGTACCCGGTCCGTGCCAACGGTCCATGCGTTGTTCCATGAAGTTGAACTGGCTCCAGTTGTAATTGTCCCATGTGCGGAATATCTGGTTGCCGCCTTGTCCCATCATGTCGATGCCGAGTTCCCAGTTTTTATAGTTGACACCGAGAGTGATGCCGTAAGTGACATCGGGAGTAGGGTCGCCTATCATGGTACGGTCGGCAGTGGTGATTTCACCGTCACCGTTCACATCCTTGAACTTCAGGTCGCCCGGTGTAACGGTGGCCAGGGTGTTCTTGGGAGACCGGGCGATTTCTTCGTCTGTCTGGTACACGCCTTCCACCTTGTAACCGTAGAAGTAACCGATAGGATAACCGGCCATCGTATAGCTTTGGCTCTTGTCGCCGGCGATGATTGAGTAACCGTCCTGTACGAGGCTCAATACCTTGTTCTTGATTGTAGTGAGGTTGGCGCCTACGTTATATCCCCAGTCGCCGATTTGGTCACGCCAGTTGATGGCGAGCTCCACACCTTTGTTCTCTATGGAACCGAGATTGCCGATGCCCGGAACCGTACCGGAGATGCCCGGCACTTCTGCCAGCAGGTCTTTGGTGGTTTTCTTGTAATATACACCCTCGAAGTGCAGGCGGTTGCGGAAGAAGTTGGCTTCTGCGCCTACTTCCCAGGCTTCCACTTTCTCCCAACGGAGATTGGGATTGGGAAGGTAGGACAGCTGGTAGCCCGGATAGATGGCGGACGGCTTGCCGAATACGGCAGAGTAGGCATTGGTGAGCAACGGCTCGGCAGGATAGGCCTTATCCAGATTCTGATTGCCGAGCGTACCCCATGAACCTTTCAGTTTCAACATATCCAGCCAGGTGATGTCTTTCATAAATTCCTCTTCGGACATCAGCCAGCCTGCACCGACGGAGTAGAAATTCTGCCATTGGTTGCCGGTGTAGGAGAATGCGGAAGAACCGTCACGACGGAACGAACCGTTGAACAGGTATCTGCCTTTGTAGTTATAGAGCACACGTCCCAGCATGGATACGGTGCTGCGCTCCCATTGCTTGCTTTCGTTGGTGGCTGTTGCCGCATCGCCGATGCTGACGTACCATTTGTCGGGATTGTCGGGAATGACCAGACCTACTCCTTGCGTACGTTCTCCGCCCAGCATCTCCAGCTTATTATAATAGGTGGTGAAACCGGCGGTGGCGGTCAGGCTATGCTCGCCCCAGGTATTGGTGTAGGTCAGCAGGTAGTCGCTTTGTACTTTGGCTTCGGTTTCCTTGGACTGTTTCACTCCGGTCTTTCCGTTGCCGAGGGTCACGACGTTACCTTCTACGCTGCTGTCGAATACGGTGATGATAGGAGTGTAGGTGCGGCTGCTGTTGGAAGCGTAGTCCATGGAGTACATCACTTTGAACTGGAAGTTTTTCAGAAAGTCCCATTGACCGTATACGTTGCCCGACGCGCGGTAGTTCTCCGCACGGGTGGTATTGGCTTTCAAGCCTACATCGACCATCGGGTTGTTCATCTGCGCTTTCTGAAAACCGGGCAGGGTGGTGTACAGGCCGTATTCCGCATTGTATACGGGAGCTACCGGAGCGGCACGGAGGGCTGTTGCCACACTCTTGGTATCGGCAGGCAGTATGCGTGCGCCGTTAAACTGGAAGCCGACTTTGAAGTTGTCCGTAACTTTATAATCGTTGCTTACATTCAGCGTGACTTTGCTGTATTTCTCGTGCTTGATATTGCCTTGCTCGTAGGCGTAACCGGCTCCGAGATAGAAGCTGTGCTTGGCGGAAGCGCCCGTGATGCTGACGTTGTTGTTGGTGATGAATCCGGTCTGGAAGATTTCATCCTGCCAGTTGGTATTGCCCGTCCAGGGGGTGAAATCGAATTCGGGATTGCCTTCGTTTCTTAGCTGTTCGTTATAGAGCTCCTTGAAACCGGCCGCATCGACCATCGCAATCTTGTTCGTTACGGTCTTGAAACCGAACGAACCGTTGATGTTGACACGTGTCTGCCCTTCTTTGGCCTTCTTGGTGGTAATGATGATGACACCGTTGGCGCCTCGTACACCGAAGATGGCGAGGGATGACGGGTCTTTCAGGATTTCCATGGACTCGATGTCCTGCGGATTGAGGAAGTTGATGTTGTCGTTGAACAGGCCGTCTACTACATACAGCGGTTTGTAGCCGTTGATAGAGTTTGTGCCGCGCACACGTATTTCCGGGTCTGCACCGGCTTTACCGGAGTTGATGACTTGTACGCCGGCTATCTTTCCTTGCAGGGCGGCTACCGGGTTGACCACGGGCTTGTTGGCGATTTCATCCCCTTTGATATTGGTGATGGAACCGGTAAGGTCGCGTTTCTTGGCGCTACCGTACCCGATGACTACTGTCTCGGCAAGCATCTGCGAATCATCGTGCATCTGCATGTCGACAATACTCCGGTTGCCCACTTTGACGGCCTGCTTTACCATGCCTACATAGGAAAATTCCAAAGTGGCTTCGGGGGGTACCTGAATGGAATACTTTCCGTCAATGTCCGTAATGACACCGTTGGAAGTACCTTGTTGCAGTACGGACGCTCCGATGAGCGGTTCTCCTGTAGCATCGGTCACCGTACCGGTCACTGTCTTGTTCTGAGAGAAACCGGGAGTTGCTGCGAGGAGCAGACATGCTATCAGAAATAGATTTTTCAGCCAAAAGGCTCTCTTCATAGGAAGTTTAGGTTTTTTCTTCATTGCATAAATTTTTAGTGGATAACTAACTTGATTGTTTCCTCTGAAACAATCGGGATGCAAAAAAGATTTCAGACCTTTATATATCTCCGGTTTTTAACACAATCCGTGAGGAAAGGGGAAAGAAAAAAGAAGATGTATGGCAATACATCTTCTTTCTCTGTTGTTTGTCTTTTAAAAAAATAAACTGTGCGGGTGATAGGACTCGAACCTACACGCCTCACGGCACCAGATCCTAAGTCTGGCGCGGCTGCCAATTACGCCACACCCGCAAGGGATTTCCCGTTAAGCGGTGCAAAGATAAGAAGTTTTATCGGTTTTACAAGCAAAAGCGTAAAGAAAGTTATTCATTTCATTCCGGAGTCCATTCGCCTTTGAGGAAAGCCCGGGCTTTTTCAATGATAGTGTCTATATGCTTTGCTTCATCCGTTTCATCCATATCGATTTTAATGTCGGGGTCTATTCCCCATTCTATCTGTTCCATGTCGACACTGAAATGCGGACTGGCGGAAAAACGCACTGTCCACCCGTTAGGAAGTTCGGAAGTAAAGGGCATACCGGAACCGCCACCGGTTTTGTCACCTATGATGGTGACATTGGGCAGGCAGTTCATCTGGTTGACAAAATCGTTGGTTGCACTGTATGAGCGGCGGTTGGTGAGGACTACTACTTTCTTTTGCCAGCGTATGCTGTTACTGGGTTCTAATTCTATGGGGTAGGGTTCGGAGAAATCATTGTGTCCCTTGCCGGTTTTATGGCGGATGTATCCGGTCAATACTTTTTCGTTGGTGAAACGGGCGGCAATGCGTGTGGAGTTGGTTACGTTGCCACCGCCATTACTGCGTACGTCAATGATAAGTCCGTTGCATACGGCGAGATAGGAGAGTATCTCATCCAGATTTCCATTGCCTATTCCCGAGGAGAAGCTTTCGTAACGCATATAGCCGATGTTGTCTTCGAATATTTTATACTTGACGCCTGCGGCGGTACGGTAGTCGGTACTGGCTTTACCCAGATAGGTGTCTTCTACAATATCTTCGCGGAAGTTACGCGGATAGTCCTGATACCATGCGTCATAATACGATACATTGTGGGCGGAAGCTAAGTTTACGTGTCCGTCTTGCAGCTCATTCAGCATGTTTCCCAGTACTTCAAACAACCCTTCACTGCTCATAGTGTTGGTAATAAGCTTGCTGTATTTGGCATGGATGGCATCCCAGTCGATTTGCTTGTATTCCAAGAAACAATACTGTTCGTCGATAATCTTCCATAAGGCTTCGAAGTTCCCCTGTGGAGAATTGGTGACTTCTTCTTCGCGGATGCAACCGCTCAGCAAAGGAAGTACAACCATCAGAACCATTATCTTTTTAAGAAATCCCGTCATCTTATCATTCACCGTTTATCACCTTATCACTCTATCACTTTACCGCCTTGTTACTCTATCACCTCTTCTTCTTATTCTTCAATAAATACAGCTCCTTTACAAAGCCTACCATGAATACGTGTGAGTAGGTATGTGTTTTTATATCGTTTACTTTGGATTGCTGAGCGTCCCATATATAGGCAAAGCGCATTTTGGCGCGGCCTATCGGGAAGTCTGCCGTAAGCATCTGCCGTAATGAAGGCTGGTTGTGCAGTGAAGTGAATTTGACCACTCCGCTACTGTTTCCTAATGAGAAGATTTCATAATAGGACTGGCCGTAATGCGGCGAGAACATCACTCCCATTAAGGGCAGGTTGACCTGATAACGTAATGTAAGCGGATAGTTTTTGATGCGTAAGTCCCAAATGGCCATACCCGATGCGTCCAGATTGATGTAAGCGCGTGCCGATGCCGGATTGTTGGTATTACGCAGGTTGTAGACAAAACCGCCGTTCAGGTCGGCAAGGCCGCCGGCGAGCAACTTGAAGTTACTCGTGACAGGGAAGTTATAGTGCAGACCATAATTCCAATTCGCTAATGCGGAGAATGTGTTGTTATTATCCACTTTGTTATGGGTATAACCTAAATCGGCCTGAAAGAAACTCTGCAAAGACAGCTTACCGTCCATCCACCTGGTCATGCGCATGCTTTCGCGGGAAACGCGGAAGTCTATTCCGGTATATTCCTGGGGGGACAGATAGGTGTCGAATACATTCGTGACACCTACGCCATACATGGTAGCACGGGTTACGAGACGGCTTTGTTCCAATCCTTCCGCCTTTATAGGAAGCTGCGCCCGTATGGCGTTGCAGCATAGCAGCAGAACCGTACAGAGAACCGGCATTACCGCTTTAGGTAGTTTCATGTTCCTTGCTGTCATCATTATCAGAGAACAATTTCATTTGTCCTGTCAGTTCGTCCAATATGTCGCTTTCGCTTTTCCCGTGATCCGGGTCCAGTATTTCAACTTCTTCCTCGTCGTTGCTCTTAGGGGTTTGCGGGACTTCCGGCTGACGGGTAGGCTCTAATTCGTTGATAGTTTCCAGCGTGTAGGTAGTCAATCGCTTGCCTTTGGCTTTGAAACCTTTTACTGCGATAAACTCGTCTGCATCGATTACCAACGGCTCACGGAAGTTGTCATGACCGCCGAATATAACTTCCAGTCGTGGATGATATTCGTCAGTCAACAGGATGAGACGATTGTCCTTGTTCTCACCCAGATAGTTCTGCTTGCGGTTACTTGCCTCGAAACAGAAACGTTTGATGTACGGATAACCTTGTTGGTCGGCATCATACAGAACGGCTGTCCATACTTTGCTCGAATCATATTTCTCCAACACCCGTATGTTGTCTTCGTAGTGATTGTTCACATCGAAATTGCTGGTGTAGAACTCGCCGTTGTTCAATACCACCAGGATTTGCTCGTCACTTTGGAATTCGCCGAGGTATTCTCCGCGACCGTCATAGTTGAGGCGCAGGACATCTTGGTCGAACCATACTTTGCGCCCGCCCAATGTGGAACCGCCGCGTTGCTTCAGAGCTATCTTGTGAACCGGGTTACGGGTGAGTATATTGCCCATGGCCTGACGGCCTTTGATATTTATCTGGCTGAAATCTTCTTCGAAGATGATGCGGCGTATACGCGGATTGGGCTTGAGCGTTACTTTGATGACTTCGGCCTCACCGTTGGGGTTGGCCGTGAAATATACGATACGTGAGTCGGGCGTGCCTTGTGTCACGTCATATTCGCGGTCGCGTACTACGGAAGTCACGGCGAAACGCTTGATATAATGCGTACCTTCTTTTCCGTCACGGTAGACGACATTGTAGATGGTGCGTTTGTCGTTCTTCTTGAATACGTTGGCATAGAGTATGTTCTTGCCTACGAATTTCTTGTCTGCCACCGGAGTGATGATGTAACGTCCGTCGCGGAAGAAGATGATAACATCGTCGAGGTCGGAGCAGTTGGCTATGAATTCGTCTTTTTTCAGGCCGGTACCGATGAAACCCTCTTCGCGGTTGATGTATAATTTTTCATTGGCTTCTACCACTTTGGTAGAGTCGATGGTATCGAAATTACGTAATTCGGTACGGCGCGGGAAGCCTTTTCCGTACTTCTCTTTCAGCATGCGGAACCAGTCTACCGTATATTCCACGATATTGGCCAAATGGCGGTCTATCTCCTCGATGTCCGCCTTCATGCGGGCAATCAGTTCCTCTGCTTTGTCGGAGTTGAACTTGAGGATACGAGCCATTTTTATCTCCATCAGTTTGAGGATATCCTCTTTGGTCACCTCACGGATAAATGTGGGATAATAAGGTGTCAAGCGTTCGTCGATGTGCTCGCAGGCTGCATCCATGTTTTTGGCCTGCTCAAATTCCTTATCTTTATAGATACGCTCTTCGATGAATATCTTCTCCAATGAAGAGAAGTGTAAGCTTTCCAATATTTCGTTTTTACGTATTTCCAGTTCCTGGCGTAATAAAGCCAATGTATTGTCCACCGATTTTTTCAATACGTCGCTGACGGTGAGGAAGTGAGGTTTCTGCTCGTCGATGACGCAACAGTTGGGTGAGATGCTGACTTCACAATCCGTAAAGGCGTAAAGCGCGTCAATCGTTTTGTCTGATGATACGCCGGGAGCAAGATGAACCAATATCTCTACGCTTCCGGAAGTAAGGTCTTCTACTTTCTTTATCTTGATTTTCCCCTTTTCGCTTGCTTTGACGATAGAATCGCAGACACTGGCTACCGTTTTTCCGTAAGGTATCTCTCGGATAACGAGTGTTTTGTTATCCACCTTTTCTATTTTGGCTCGTACCCGTACGGCTCCGCCACGTTCGCCGTCATTGTATTTCGATACATCGATATTGCCGCCTGTCTGAAAATCGGGATAGAGTTTGAATTCTTCCTTATGCAGGTATTTTACGGATGCATCGCAAAGCTCGTTGAAGTTATGTGGTAATATCTTGGAAGAAAGACCTACGGCAATACCTTCCACGCCTTGTGCCAGCAGCAAAGGGAATTTGACGGGTAAGGTCACCGGTTCCTTGTTACGTCCGTCGTATGACAGTTTCCACTCTGTTGTCTTAGGATTGAATACTACATCGAGCGCGAATTTGGAAAGGCGCGCTTCGATGTAACGGGGGGCGGCTGCGCTGTCTCCCGTAAGAATATTACCCCAGTTTCCCTGACAGTCGATAAGCAAATCTTTTTGGCCGAGTTGTACCAGTGCATCACCGATGCTGGCGTCACCGTGCGGGTGAAACTGCATGGTATGTCCCACGATATTGGCCACCTTGTTGTAGCGCCCGTCCTCCATACGCCGCATGGAGTGCAGAATACGCCGTTGAACAGGTTTCAATCCGTCCATGATGTGAGGTACGGCACGTTCCAGGATTACGTACGAGGCGTAATCCAAGAACCAGTTCTGATACATGCCGCTCAGCTGATGCTTGATGCTTACATCATTGGTATCCGCAGGTTTATAATCCGAATGTCCTTCGCTCCCTGCCGGAAGTTCTTTATCCAAATCGTCTTTTGCTCCTTCAAAGTCTTCGCTCATATTTGTTCGGGAATTGTCTATTCATGAATAACTGTTGCTTTGACAGTTGCAGGCAAAAATACGAATTTTATCGGGAATACAGGCAAATGGCGCTAAAAAAGTAAGAGGGCGTACGATTGTTGAAGTGAACCCTAAAAGTTTTTCGTCTAACTTTTAGGGTTCACTTCATTGAAGGGCTGACTTTGGAACGAGAATCAGATTCGTATCGGATAAAGACCGGTATCGCAAGATTTATGTTGCTGTATCGGTACCGTTAGTTTCTTTGATAGCTACGATTAATTCGCCGGACGGCTGTTGCCCGTTCGTTAGACAGCTGTCTAACGAAAAGATGACAGTTGTCTAACGAACGGGCAACAGCCGTCTGACGAATTAAAAATAATGATGCAATGCTCTGTTTGTCACAAACGCAATGGTTGGCATTGCCTGATTGTCATCTTATTTAAAGATAAGCAATGTGAATCAGTTGTTAAAGCGGTTAAGCCGTTATCAGTCACCTATGAGGCGGGGTAGTAGTTAAATCTGATTTGGCAATTAAACTGATTTGACCATTGAACTGATTTGACAAATTCTAAGGCTGAAAGCCTTCTATCTCCAAGCCCGGGGTAACACCCCGGGGATAAATATTCTTCAGTATTCTACGCCCTGTAAGGGCAAAATTTAATATTCAAAGATTTTGCCCTTACAGGGCGCAATGTTAATCATATTCGCATTCCCGGGGTGTTACCCCGGGCTTGGAGATAGAAGGCTTTCAGCCTTAGGTAACTCTATTATTAACTCTATTGTTAATTCCAGTATTAACTCCAGATTCACATAAGCAGAATAGGATATGAAGCGGAATGTCCGTTATTGTTATGGGTGCTAATGATTGTAGCACAGCCGTTTTATGGGGATGCGGTTGCAAACATTACCATAAATTAATACCCCCGTTGCCTTACATATAAGATAAATCCCTATCTTTGTGGCGTTTTTAGTTAAATAAAGATTTCAAATTAATTAAGATACAACAAAAAATGGCACAAGAAGACGTTTTTAAGAAACTCGTATCACACTGTAAGGAATACGGATTCGTGTTCCCTTCAAGCGACATCTACGACGGTTTGGGAGCCGTATACGATTACGGTCAGATGGGTGTGGAACTGAAAAACAACATCAAACAATACTGGTGGCAGAGCATGGTGCTGCTGCATGAAAACATAGTAGGCATTGACTCGGCTATCTTTATGCACCCCACAATCTGGAAGGCAAGCGGACACGTGGATGCGTTCAACGACCCTTTGATTGATAACCGTGATTCAAAAAAACGTTATCGTGCCGATGTATTGATTGAAGACCAACTCGCCAAATATGACGACAAGATAAACAAAGAAGTAGCCAAAGCAGCCAAACGTTTCGGTGAGGCTTTTGACGAAGCCCAGTTCCGTAGCACGAATACTCGTGTACTGGAGCATCAGGCTAAGCGTGACGCTTTGCACGAACGTTTTGCAAAAGCATTGAACGACAATAACCTTGATGAACTTCGCCAGATTATTTTGGATGAAGAAATTGTTTGCCCTATCAGCGGTACAAAAAACTGGACGGAAGTTCGTCAGTTCAACCTGATGTTTACTACCGAAATGGGTTCGACCTCGGAAGGTGCAATGAAGATTTATCTTCGTCCGGAAACTGCCCAGGGTATCTTTGTGAACTATCTGAATGTACAGAAGACCGGCCGCATGAAGATTCCTTTCGGTATCGCACAAATCGGTAAGGCTTTCCGTAACGAGATCGTTGCGCGTCAGTTCATTTTCCGTATGCGTGAGTTCGAGCAGATGGAAATGCAGTTCTTCGTAAAGCCGGGTACTGAACTCGACTGGTTCAAGACTTGGAAAGCAACCCGACTGAAATGGCATAAGGCGCTGGGATTCGGCGATGACCATTATCGTTATCACGACCATGACAAGCTGGCACACTATGCCAATGCAGCTACCGACATTGAATTCTTGATGCCTTTCGGTTTCAAAGAAGTGGAAGGTATCCACAGCCGTACGAATTTCGACTTGTCTCAGCATGAGAAATTCTCCGGCAAGAACATCAAGTATTTTGATCCGGAAACCAATGAAAGCTACACTCCGTACGTCATCGAAACCTCTATCGGCGTAGACCGTATGTTCCTTAGCATCATGTCGGCTTCTTATTGTGAAGAGCAGTTGGAGAACGGTGAAACCCGAGTTGTCTTGAAACTGCCTGCAGCATTGGCTCCGGTGAAACTGGCTGTTATGCCGCTGGTAAAGAAAGACGGACTGCCTGAAAAGGCTCGTGAGATTATCGATAACTTAAAATTCCACTTCCACTGCCAGTATGATGAGAAAGACAGTATCGGCAAGCGTTATCGCCGTCAGGACGCTATCGGTACTCCGTACTGTGTAACCGTAGACCATCAGACGCTGGAAGACAACTGTGTGACGCTGCGTAATCGTGATACAATGCAGCAGGAACGTGTGGCTATCTCCGAACTGAACAATATCATTGCAGATCGCGTAAGCATTACATCTTTGTTGAAAACGTTGCAATAAGAAATATTTTGTTTATCTGCCATTCAGAGCGTAGCGAATATACTCTCTTTATTATGAAGCGCAAAGGAGATTTTTCGCTACGTCCTGAATGACAGGTGGCAAATGTAAATAATAGTAATTCCGTAATTTATAATTAGATGAAGAGACTGTTTCTTTTGTTTTTACCTTTCTTGCTTTTCGTGGCAGGTACGTTTGTAGCTTGCGAAGAAGTGGAAGAAGCTGGAAAATATGATAATTGGCGACCGCGTAACGAAGCTTTTGTTGACTCAATCAAGGGGAAAGCCGGTGATAGACTTGTACTTACCGCAAAGGATGCTGATGAAATGGAAGAGGGTGAATTATTTGCAATACAGGTGCCGACAACCAGTACCAATATGATACCTCAGTACGCATATTGTAAGAAACTTGTGAAGAAAGAAACGGGAGAGCGTCCTAATTTTGACGGGTATAACTCTACTGTTAAGGCTTTCTATTACGGAACTCTTATTACAGGTGATGAGTTTGACGGAAACTTTGATGGTTACGGGGCTACTGACCGTGACATACCATTACCTTTATCGAGTGACTCCAAATGGCCTACCGAGTTTAATTCTTCTTCTGAGTTCACTGTATCGGAAGTAATTCCGGGATGGACATGGGCTTTGCAGTATATGCGGGTCGGTGAACGTTGGATGTTGTATATTCCTTGGCAAAGTGCATATGGTTCAAGCGGTAATTCATCCGGTACTATTCCGGGTTATACATCATTGACATTTGATGTGTATTTGGAAGGATTTGTAGAATAACTAAAATTAATATAAAAGGAAAAGGTGGTAAAGAGCAGACTTTATCACCTTTTCCTTTTTTATCAAGATTGTTTTATAAACTCTCTTGCTAAATCTTTTTTCTAATAGCTTTGACCCAGATTTTATAACCCTCTTCTTTGAGGTGTAATCCGTCTGTCGTCAGCTCCGCACGTAATACATTGCTTCCTTTTTCAGTGAATAGGGGAAAGAGGTTTATGTATGTCAGACCCTTTTCTTTGGCGAGCTCTTCTAACTGTTTGTTGATCTCCGGTATCATGTTCGTCTTGCCTGCCAGCCTTTTATAGCGGCCGAAACTTTCGTTTATGGGAAGCAGACTTTGCAGGTAGAGCTTGGTATCGGGAGATTCTTTTCGGATGCGCTCTACTGTTACACGAATCATACCGACGATGGTGTCGGTCGTTAGGTCGTGCGAAACATCGTTCACGCCGATAAGAAGGAATAATTTGGCAGGATGTCCCGGCAATATTTGATGGAGACGGTCGTATACACCCATTACTTCATCACCGATAATGCCGCGATTACGTACGTTTTTATTGCCAAGACGGGCAGCCCAGTCGCCACCATTCTCCGTCAGACTGTTACCCAGCATTACAATGTCCTTGTTACCGATGGCGGGTTCATCCATGAACTGAAGGAAACGTTTGTAGTAATGGTCTGTATAAATACGTGGGGAGGAGTACAGAGAAGATGCTACTACATTGGCTACCAATGAACGTAAGCGTACTACACTGTGTCCGTCTTCGGGATGTACGGCATTAATCAGCAGGATTACTGAAGTGTCATTGTCGGGGTCAATCACTATGGATGTGCCGGTATAACCCGTATGTCCGTAAGTATTCGGACTGAAAAAGTCTCCGGAATTGGATGCATAGGCAGTGAAGACATCCCAGCCTAAAGAACGCCCCAAAGCAGCTGTTGAACGAGGAACTGTACGCATAGTTTTCACTCCTTGCGGACTGAGGATACGCCGCCCGTTCCATTCACCGCCATTTTGTAAAGCAGCGCACAGTATGGCAATATCTTCGGCACAGGAGAATACGCCTGCATTACCGCTGATGCCGCCATTGAGAATACGTGCGAGGGGGTCGTGTACCTGACCGCAAAGCACCTGGCCGTTGGGTTGTTTTTCCGTAGGGGCCACCCGGGTTAGTTGAAAGTCGAGGGTTGAAAGTCGGGAGTTGGCGGTGTTGACCCATTGACCGTTCTTATCACGTTGGCAAGGGAGATAATCGGTATGGTTCATACCCAATACATTGAAGATGTTTTCACGGGCAAAGTCACGCAAGGATTGGCCGCTGACGGCTTCGATAATGTGTTGCAGGGTGATGAAATTAAGACAACTGTATTGGAAGTCCGTTTGGGGTTTAAAGTCGCGTTTACAGCCGGCGATGTATTCCATTAGTCCCGTAGGGTTGGGAGAGCCGTATTTTTTTTCCAGTTCGGCTGCCGGAGCGTAAGGTGGCAGACCGGAGCTATGTGTCAGCAGGTCGGTTATACGAATGACTTTTTTGTCTTTTCCGTCCTCACTTTCCCAGTCTTTGAAGCCGGGTATATATCGGCTGACGGGATCAAGAAGGCGTATCTTTCCGCGTTCTGCTAAAATCATGGTACATATGGCAGTAGACATGGATTTGCTGCAAGACGCCATGTCGAAGATGGTATTTGCAGTCATCGGTTCCGTATTCGGATAGATCCGTTTGTTGCCATAGGCCTTCAGATAGGCCATCTTACCGTTACGCACTACCGCAAGTACGGCACCGGGAATTTCTTTATTGGCAATGGCTTCTTCGATAGCTTCGTCGGCATACATCAGTTTACGGGAATCCATTCCTACTTGTTCGGGAGCCACACGCTGTAAAGACTGCGCCATAGTAATGGCCTGCAGACTGAACAGAAATAAAATGATACTGGTAAGTGTCTTCATATGGAGGGATTGAAAGTTAATTTGGAAAATAGAAACTTCGTTTCGCGATTATTCTTTATTCCGATACGCATCCGCTGCTTTCTTTACAGAGCCGTGCATTAGCAGGAGGGCTTTAGCCTTTCCATAGTCAAGCCCTAATTCTTCGACGAGCATACGTGTTCCGCGGTCTACCAGCTTCTTGTTGCTGAGCTGCATATTTACCATTTTGTTACCTTTTACACGGCCTAATTGTATCATTACGGAAGTGGTAATCATATTCAGAACCATTTTTTGCCCTGTACCCGATTTCATCCGGGAACTTCCCGTAACATATTCCGGACCTACAATCATCTCGATAGGCACATCGGACTCTGCTGCCATGGGAGAGTCGGGGTTGCTGGTGATACAAGCTGTCAGAATACCATGTTCGCGTGCTTCATGTAACGCGCCGATTACATAGGGAGTCGTACCGGATGCCGCTATACCGATAACAGTGTCTTTATCCGTAATGTTTCGTTCTACCAATTCTTCCCAGCCACGTTGTGCATCGTCCTCAGCATTTTCTACCGGATTGCGCAGAGCGGTATCACCACCGGCTATCAAACCGATAACCAATGTTGGAGGCATGCCGAATGTCGGCGGTATTTCAGAAGCGTCAAGTACGCCAAGACGTCCGCTTGTGCCGGCACCCATATAGAAGATACGTCCTCCCTGTTTCATGCGGGGAACAATCTGTGTCACCAGTTTTTCTATTTGAGGTATTGCCTTTTGTATGGCAAGAGCCACTTTCTGGTCTTCTCTGTTGATGTCTTCCAGTATTTCACGGACAGACTTCTTCTCCAAGTCGTTATAGAGCGAGGGTTGCTCTGAGATTTTTACAAACATAAGGCTATTTATTATTTTGTGATTTACAATTTATTATTCTCACCATACCACTTTATTTATGATATTCTATCAGTCCTTCCATCGGACTTTTGATGATAGTACCCAGTTGGATACCCATTTCTTGGGCGGCTTCTGCCAATATTGTTTTATAGTAGAAAGCTACGGAACCGATAAAATGTACTTTGCTTTTGTGGTAATTTTCATATTGCATGACATTACGTTTGAGAAATGCCTTGAAGCTTCCTAACACCAATGCGCGTATGCAAGGCTCATCCAAATTCTGTGCAAGGAACGGGGAAAGGCTCGCCAAAAAACGATTAGGGAATGGCTTGCGGTAAACGCGGTCGATGATGTCGGCAGGAGTCAGGTTGAACTGTGCAAGGAACTTCTCCTTTAATTCGGGAGTCATCTGATTTTTCAGAATATCGCCCACCAATAACTTTCCCAATACGGCGCCGCTACCTTCGTCTCCGAGAATGAAACCTAACGGGGATACATTGGTTACAATCTGCTTTCCGTCATAATAGCACGAATTGGAACCTGTGCCCATGATGCAGGCGATGCCTGCTTGATGTTGGCAAAGTCCGCGGGCTGCAGCAAGCATATCTGTATTTACTTCCACTTCTCCTTTTACTTGGAGATGCTTGGTAATGGCACGGTGAACCATGGCTATTTTGTCGGGAAATCCGCATCCCGCACCGTAGAAATATACAGCATCCAATGCATTCGTTTTTAACTGGGGCAACAGTGCCGTTGCAATCTCATTACTGATTTCCTCTTCCGACTGAAAGAAAGGGTTGGTCCCTTTCGTAAATATCTGCTGGATGAGCTGTCCATCCTCTACAACGCACCAATCGGTCTTTGTAGAGCCACTGTCTGCTATTAGAATCATATTGTTAGTTTTTAGGGTTTTTCGATTATAGCTTGATATAAATCTTTCGTTTGTAAAGTTGGTAGCCGATGCACCAGTTGATACCGACGAATAATAGCGCATAGGCTAATGAGCCGCCGGTTTCACCGAACACCGGCATCAATAGTATCTTATATAAGAATCCGTGTATGCTTATACTGCTTGCGCCCCACGGAAAGCTGATGCTGCCGAAGAGGATACTAAGTACACCGCCCAATACATACATGAATAAGGGGTTGACACCGAATGACTCAAAGAACAGGCTCCATTTTTTATATCCTTTCACATCGATAATCCAAATGAGGAGTGCCAGGAAGCTGGAAGCCAGTCCGCAGGTGGTGAGTACAAAGGTGGGTGACCATATTTTTTTGTTGATAGGACATCCGTAGCTTAGCAGGAAACCTGAGAAGGTAAGGATGGTTCCTGCTAAAAACAGTTTGATGAGATGCGAGTTGAGCATACTTTCACGGTCTTCATTTGCTTTACCGTTTTCGAGCATCATACGGCCTACACAGAAGCCCAACAGTACGTGAGCTATGGAAGGGATAGTGCTCAGTAAACCTTCCGGGTCGATGCCGTTATCCTTGTACATATGCGCGGGGGTAAGGATGGTACGGTCTATAACGGAAAGGATATTTGTATCGTTATAGGCAAATCCGTTGCCGCAAACCAACAGGATGAAATAGCCTGTCAGGAGGGTAGCGATGAGATAGGGGATGTTGCGGTGTTTCACGGTCAGCGCAATGATAGCAGTGGCGCCATAACAGAGCGCCAGACGTTGCATGACACCCAAAATACGGATGCGGTCGAATGTCCATACGGATTCCCATAGTTGCGCGCCGAAGCTGATGCCCTCGGTGGGAGAAGTCCAGTAATAACAGAATTTCGAGAACCAGCCGATGGCCATACCTATGAGGAAGATGAGTATGGTACGCTTTAGAATCTTCATGCCGACGGCACGGCTGAACTCGAAATTATACTTTTTCAAAGATATGTACGTGGAAATTCCCATTATGAACATGAAAAACGGAAATACAAGGTCGGTGGGGGTAAGACCGTTCCATTCCGCATGACGTAAGGGAGCATAGATGTGTGCCCATGTACCGGGATTGTTGACCATAATCATTCCTGCAATCGTGACGCCGCGAAGGATGTCAAGGGCAAGAATGCGTTTGTTTGTTTTTACTGGATTACTCATGATTGTATGTGTGTTAAGTTAGTTCCGGGTTAACGGTTACAGGTTCGGTACATTGGTCTACAAGGTAGGCGATGGACACATATGGAATGCCGGAGTTGGTTGTCAGTCCGATTTCGCAAGTACGGCTGTTTGAATAGCCGATACTGACACCGGCAGCTTCTATTTGGGGGCGAAGCTTGCGCAGGGCGTATGCATTCAGTTCGGGATAGGTAAAACCCCGGTCGCCGGCAAAACCGCAACAACCGACTTCCTCCGGTACAATGACCTTCGTGGAACAGAGGCGCGCCAGTGCTATAATCGTATCCGCCAGTCCCATTTTGCGCATGGAGCAGGTGATGTGAACTGCTACGGGGCGGTCAATGGGAGTGAATACCAGCTTGTCACGCAAGAAAGTATAGATAAACTCAGCCGGTTCATAAAGCTTCATTCTACGAATGGTTTCACGCATGCGGTGCAGGCATGGGCTTTGATCGCATAGAACAGGGTATCTGCCTTGCTCGCTGGCTTCCCAAAGCGCTGCTTCCAACTCGGCTGTTTTGCGGTCGGCAATGTCGAGCATGCCTTTGCTTTCCCAGATTGTACCGCAACAAAGTTTTTCCATGTTTTTAGGAAAAATGACTTCGTAACCGCCTTTTTGCAGTAAAGCAATCATTTTACTTACCAATGCCTGCTCTACGGGAGATTTTTTTGGTAATCCCATAGTTTGGTTGATGCAACTCGGAAAGTAAACAACCTTGTTTTGCCGGGGGGCGGGAGTTGAGAGTTGAGAGTTGATTTTAAAAGCTTTGGGCATTGCCGGAGTCCATAAGGGGATACCGAAAGCGTTGTGCATTCCTTTGGTGATACTGCTCATGGCTTTGGTGCCTAATACGGAGTGACCGAAATCAGCCAAGCCCAATACAGGGCGCAGGGTACTCTTGATACCGGCAAAATGATTGGCGGCGAAATTGCCGATTTTATATCCAAAGCTGCCGTGCGGTATTTCCTCTTGGCGAATAACATGTGTCAGGTCGCCTGTATTGATTCCCATAGGGCAGGACATGGAGCACAGCCCGTCACCGGCACAGGTTTGGTTGCCGGGGTAACGGTATTGCTTTTCCAGCAGGGAGAGACGTTCGGGGTCTTCACCATTCTGCCGAAGGCGGGCGATTTCTCTTTGCAGTACAATGCGTTGGCGTGAGGAAAGGGTGAAACCGCAGGAAAGGCAGTTTACTTCGCAGAATCCGCATTCAATGCAACGGTTTACTTTGGCAGCCGGGCTTTCCGTATCCAAAGGTATCAGTGGCAGCGGTTTGAAGTTTTTGATGTGGCATTTCGGATCGTCATTGAAGATAACTCCGGGATTTAATAGACCTTTCGGATCGAACAGCTTTTTAACGGCTTTCATTACCTCGTAAGCAGCGTCTCCCCATTCATAACGGACAAAAGGAGCCATATTACGACCTGTACCGTGCTCTGCCTTTAAAGAACCGTCATATCTGTCTACAACCAGTGTCTTGACATCATTCATCAGGTCTTCGTAACGTTTCACCTCGGCATCGCTGCTAAAGGACTGATTGAGGATGAAATGGTAGTTTCCCTCCAGTGCGTGCCCGTATATGCAGGCATCTTCGTAACCGTGGCGGGCTATGAGTTGCTGTAATTCGGCGGTTGCCTCGGGCAAATCCTCAATGTGGAAAGCCACGTCTTCGATGAGGCATGTTGTGCCCGGTTTTCGAGTTCCTCCTACGGAAGGGAAGATGCCGGAACGAATCGCCCAATATTGTGAGTATTCTTCCGGTTTGTCGGTGAAACGGACGGGTGTATAAGTTTGGAAATCAGAAAGACAACATTCTATGCCGCTGATATTCCGTCTCAGTTCTTCCGCGCTGCGGGCTTTGGTTTCGGTCAGCACGGCGGTCAGTCCGGTTTCGTCTCCCGGTTCTACACCGGGTAGGGGAGACGAACATACTTCTCCCTTATATTTCAGGAATATAGGATCGCTGACTGATGCCAAAGACTTCCAATCCAGTAGTTCCGCCCCTTTTACAATCCACTCGCCGTTGCTGTCGGTGAGCTTTTTCATGGCTACTACGGCACGGCAAGCGTCTTTGATGGTCTTGAAGTAGAGCATGGCGCTTGCTTTGAAAGGATAGTCGTACTCTGTTTGCATGGTTACTTGGGAAAGGAATGCCAATGTCCCTTCCGAACCAACCATAAGGTGGGTTATAATATCGAACGGATCGTCAAAACGGACGAAAGGAAGCAAATTAAGACCTGTTACATTCTTAATGGAATATTTGTAGCGAATGCGTTCCGCCAGCTTCTCGTCGGCACGTACTTCATCGCGAAGGGTGCAAATCCGGCGTATGAAATCGCGGTGTGTCACTTCGAATGCGGCACGGCTGACACTGTCTCCGGTATCGAGCAGCGTTCCGTCCGGCAGAATGATACGGGCGGAGAGAAGAACCTTGTCGCTATTGGCGTGGGTACCGCAGTTCATGCCGGAAGCATTGTTCATGACGATACCGCCTACCATGGCGCTTTTAACGGAAGCCGGGTCCGGAGCGAATTTTCGTCCGAAGGGCGCTAACAGCTCATTTACCCGTTGTCCGATAATACCGGGTTGCAGGGTAATTTCCTTGTGGTCGGGAGATATACTGTATTTTTCCCAATGCTTGCCGGCAACAATGAGTATGGAGTCACTAATGGCTTGTCCGGACAGGCTGGTTCCTGCCGCCCGGAAAGTCACGGGCAGATTGTACAAATCAGCCAGTTTCAGCAATCGGGAGATTTCCTCTTCTCCTTCCGAACGGATTACGATTTGCGGGATGAGGCGGTAAAATCCTGCGTCTGTTCCCCAGGCCAGCCGGCGGAGTTCGTCGGTATAAATCCTTTCCTGCGGGATGAATTGTCTCGCTTCCTGCAGGAAAGCCATATAGTTACTCTTTTTCATATCACTTATACAAATAATATTGTTTCGATAGTTTGCGGAAATTCTCGACATCCTTATACCAATAGTCCCGGACATCTTCCCAACGGTTCCGTTTACTGAAACGTTCACGTATCTGCTTTGAACCGCTTACTTTATCGAACATGGAGAAACGACCTTTGTCTGCATGGTCGAATACGGCGCGGTCGGGATAGAGTGCGGCTACTTCCTGCATAACGAGAAACTGTATTTCACTGAGCGGAGCTTTGCCGAAATCCATGATATGTACTTGCACGCCTTGCAGTAATTCTCCTTTGCCTACGGAGTAGAAGGGTTTCAGGTACATTGGTCGGAAAATAACACCCGGTACGTTCAGATTATTCAGGTTCCCGGCGAGTTTTTCAGCCTCTACCCATGGAGCGGCAAACATTTGGAACGGAATCGTGTAACCTACTCCGATGGACATGTAGCCCAGTTCGCCTAGAATACCGCTGACGGGATAGAAAAACGCGGAATGCGGATGCGGAATGTGCGGGGAAGAAGGCACCCATTGCAATCCGGTCTGTGTATAGTCCATTTTGCGCTTCCAGCCTTTCATCTTTACAACCTGCAGTTTACATTGCTTACCCTCTTTCAACATCTTTTCTCCATTCAACATTAAAGCCAACTCACCGCAAGTGAGACCGTAAAGATACGGAATTTTAAATTGGCTGACAAAAGAAACACAGTCATCTTCCGTCAGATTACCTTCAATCTTCAGTCCGCCTACGGGATTGGGACGGTCCAATACGATAAGTTCTTTCCCATTCTCGGCAGCGGCTTCCATGGCCAGTCCCATGGTACTGATATATGTGAACGAGCGGCAACCGATGTCCTGGATGTCGTATACCAGTACATCGATGTCTTTCAGCATTTCCGGTGTTGCTTTGCGTGTACTTCCGTACAGGGAATAAACGGGCAGTCCGGTAGAAGCGTCTTTCATGTCTGTTACATGGTCGCCGGCATGCACGTCGCCGCGTACGCCATGCTCCGGGCCATAGAGAGCCACAAGATTTACGTTCGGTGCCTCGTGCAGAATATCAATCGTGGATTTCATATGGTTGTCTACCCCGGTGGGATTGGTGATTAATCCTACACGCTTACCTTCCAGGCATTTGAAGTTTTGTTCTTTCAATACTTCAATGCCGGTTTTTATTCTGATTTTCTGTGCCTGTACCATGCTTCCGCAGAGGATACAAATCAGGCAGATTGTCATTATCTTCTTCATAATCATTTACTAATCATTAATCACTACTTACTTTTTTCCATATTCCGGGTCTATTCTTCTGTCGGCGAAAACGGTAACTATCACAGTGGCGATACAACAAATGATTACCATCCAGAAGAAGTTGGTATAGCCGATAGCTTCTTGGATGTAGCCCGCAAACATACCCGGAATCATCATACTCAATGCCATGAATGCGGTACAGATGGCATAGTGGGATGTTTTGAACTCTCCTTCGGAAAAGTACATCATATAGAGCATATAGGCTGTGAAACCGAATCCGTAACCGAATTGTTCGATGGCAATGGCCGTGGATATGGCAAACAGGTTTTCGGGTTGGCAGATAGCCAGATAAACGAAGGTCAGACAAGGCAGCGTCATACAAGCCGCCATCCACCAAATGGATTTCTTTAATCCTATACGTGATGCGAATAGTCCGCCGAGAATACCCCCCAACGTGAGGAATATCACTCCGATAGTACCATATACGATGCCTACTTCTGCTGTGGATAGCTCTAAGCCGCCCGCTTCTTTGCCGGCAACGAGGAACGGCATGCACATTTTGATGAGGAATGCCTCGGGCAGACGGTAGAGAAGCATGAATATAATGGCAAGCAATACGCCGGGTTTAGTGAAATAGGTAGCGAATGTACGCCCGAACTCCTTGAAAATGGCTTTTGCACCGGCTGTTCCCGGTGCCAGGACAGACTTGTCGGAAGCGGGTTTGGGTATCGCAAAGAGATGGTAGAGACTTACCGCACTGAACATGACGGCTGTAACCAGCATCGTGATCGTCCATGATAACGGAATGTTGTCGTATTTCAGTTCGATGGCCCCGGCGATAGCTACGAGTACTCCTTGTCCGAAAATGGATGCAAGGCGGTAGAAAGTGCTTCGGATGCCGACAAACTCTGCCTGTTCGCCCGATTTTAGCGCCAGCATATAGAAACCGTCCGCCGCAATGTCGTGTGTAGCGGAGGCAAATGCCGTGATGATAAATAATATCAGCGTGAGAGTAAACATACTGATAGGAGTGGTTCCGGCCATCATGGTCGCTTCATCCGGCCGCGGTATGGTTAACGTCAGCAAGATAAAAGCTATCGACATCAGAATCTGCATGGAGACAACCCACCATCTTTTGGTTTTGATGATATCGACAAACGGGCTCCAGAAAGGTTTGATGGTCCAAGGTAAATACAGCAGACTGGTAAATAACGCCATATCTCCATTGGGAACGCCCATTTTGGTAAACATCAGTACGGAGATGTTGTTCACGATAAAGTAGGGAATACCTTGTGCGAAATACAAAGTAGGAACCCATGCCCAAGGTGATATTTTCTTGATATTGTTCATTCTATTAATTGTTTTTCTGTTATTAGATTAGTCATATAGTTTGTCAATGTTCGCGCCGATATAGTAGTGCAACAGTATAGCGTCATATCCATATCCTTGTTCGCCCATTACGGCAGCGCCTATCTGGCAGAGTCCTACGCCGTGTCCCCAGCCTGCTCCGGTGAGGATAAAGCGTCCGGGTATACCTGCTTCCGACAACTCTGTGCGGTCTACGACAAATGCGGAACTGTAAAGGTGCGAAGGAGAGAGCGTCCGGCGGATTTCCAATTCTTTTCCGATGGTCAGTGTTTTCTTTGTACCGACAATCTTCAGTTTCCACAAGCGTCCGGAAGTGCCGCGGGCAATAGGAACAAGGTCAATAATCTGCCCGTAGTCTATGCCGGAACGTTTCAGGATGAGGGCGGAGAGCTCGTCTTGGGTGTATTCTACTTTCCAACGATAGAAATCCGTAGTCTCCTGGTCGTAATTGTTGAGTACCTGCGACAGGATTTTCTTATCCGTGGTGTTGCAAAACGCTTCGGGAGAAGTACGTATCCATCGGTCGGCCTCGGTTTCCTGCGTCAAGTCGGGTAACTTTCCACTATCAACTTTATAGTCGCGTTGCTTGGCAAGATAAGGGTATTTAATATCTTCCCAGCAATATTGAAATTCTTCGAAAGCGCCGCCGCAACATTTGGAGAAACGGGCATCGCAGATTTTCCCTTCCGAGGTAAGTACCTGTCCCCGGGTGGCGGCTATCGCCTGTTTGACTATATCGGTAGAGGCGCGGGTTATTCCCTGATAGCGTTGGCAATGGTCGTCTGCGCATACGTCGAAATGAGTATGGTCTTCACGGTCGTACCAGCGGATGAGTTCTTCGTCTGTTTGGGTGAAAGCGGAATAATCGGTTTGCGCTTCTGCGATTTCTTTGTTTTTTCGTATCTGTGCCAACAGCCAGCTACGCGAAATGACTGCATGGGCTTTCAGTAGCTCCAAAGAAGCTGTTGCGCTCATTTCACTGGAAATGACACTGGTCAGATAGTCTTCGACATGGATGACATTGATACCCGTCAGTTTGCCGTTTTCCACAATAATCTTTAAGGAGCCCTGAAAGCGTTGGTCTTCTTTCCGTTCCCAATGGAAATTTATGCCGATAGTTACATCCAGCAATTCGAATGCTGCGGCAGATTCCTGCAGGGGTTCAAATAGCAACTCGTCATATTGACGGCCGTTCCAAAGGATTTTGCCTTCGTCATAGGTGACAACTTGCTTGCCGCTGACTTCCTTGCCGGATATGCGGTAAGGAGCTAACAGGACAAACTCTATCTGTGGTTCGAATAATATACCAACTTCTACTTTGGGCTCTTTCATACTCGTTTGTTTAAGGAATAACGGATATTATATTTGTTCTTTGATACGTTGACGTATTTTTTGGAAATCTGCCGGTGAAAGGCATACTTCGCTTAATATTTGCGCAATATCCTCTGCCGTTATTTTGATAAAATCTTTCTCGACAGGCGTAATGAATACACCGCCTAAGTCAACGGATGCGGGACTGCTCAGCAGATTGGCATCGCCCTCGGCTGTGTAACAGGCCGGACGGTGCTTGGCGCGGGGAAAGATGAAAACAATCCATTTACCGGCTTCGTACATGGCGAGAACGTTCATCATCGGTTCATCTTCACCAGGTTGTATATCCAGAGAGTGATAGACGATATCGAACAGTTTGAGCGCTGTTTTCCGGTCGGCAGACTCAATGACAAGGGTAGTACGCGGGGAGTCGTTCAGATACCAGAGGGTGGCCTGACCGTAGTCCGCGACTTTGCCCGCCACTTGTTCGCGCCAGTCTTGCTCGATAGGCATGAAGCCTTTGTTGCCGGCTTGGAAATGTGCATGGTCGGGAGCGGAAGCTCCGCATTTAGGTCCGTTATAAAAGATTGTATAATCGGTCAGTTGTTGTGCCAGGTCCAGCATATCTCCGAAACGGAGAGCTATGCGTTGGTCGACGTGGGCGGTTTCCGGTATGGTCAGGTGACGGGGAAATATAGGAAACGGATTGACCAATATATTATAATGTCCTTCAAACGGAACGCCTCTTTGTTCTGCCGGCAGGTTGGCAGGGCAGAGAAAACATTTGCGTTCCTTTATGGATTTGGCATCTACTTTGGCTCCGGAAGACACAATACGTGCCGGATTGAACTGCACCTTATAAGGAATGCCGTTTACATTCAGCTCTTTTACTTGCACTCCGGAAAGGGCGGCGTAGTTGTTACGCGCCATTTCCCAAGAAGCAAGTTGCTCGGTCAGAAGATTGTGTATTGTCTGGTTCATATATTATTTCTTGTTTTTCTTGTTCATTGCCACGCGTGCCTGCAATTCCCAAGTGCGGATCCGGTCTTTATATAAGTTGTGTCCGTTCATCTTAACGATGTCCAATGAGGCGTCTGAATTGTCGTCCCAGCGGCGGCAGTTATAGACAACATCATAAACACGGCCTATCTGGTACTGGCGTGAGAAGTTCAATCCCAGGGCATAGTCTTCACCATAGCTTGTGTTAGGTACTTTTACCTCGCGCAGTACCGGAGTATAGAATGCGCGCGGTGCGCCCAAACCATTGATGCGGAGAGCATTGTTCCGTCCGTTCTCCGGTGTCCATTCTTTATGGTCGATGATACCCGGAGCAATCATATTCATGTTGAAATCCGTCATCATGTAAGTACCCACCACCATGGCGCAATTCTGTTCATAGAAAGCGCGTACCATTGTAGTCAGCGTGTTTTCATTGGCATATACATCGTCACTGTCCAGTTGCACGGCAAATTTGCCGCATTTGGGGTGGTGTACGCCCATATTCCAACAACCGCCGATGCCAAGGTCGTTACGTTCAGGGATAATATGGATGAGACGTTCGTCGTTCTTGAATTCATCAATGGCCTCTGTCGTACCGTCTGTGGAATGATTATCGATGATGATAAGGTTGAACTTGAAATCTGTCTTTTGGCTTAAAACGGATTGGATGGCATCGCGAATGGTGCGTATACGGTTACGTACGGGGATGATAACAGATGCCTCGTATTCAAAATTACCGGCGGAAAATTCAATCTGTTTGAATTCCGGTTTCAGATAACCGCCGATTTCTTTCAGATGCTCCGTACATGCTTTTTCCATTTCAATCTGACGGTTACGGTTCTTCGGATCGACATAATCAAAAATCTTTTCACCGCTTTTACGGGTATCGTTTTCTACTTCGCTGTACAGATACTCGTTGATATGTACAAGGTCGGCTTTTTGGCTTAATTTCAAACGTAAGTCGTAGAGGCCTGCAAAGTCGTAATCGGATATGAGACGGCCGGCGGCTTCTTTCAGTTTAGAGGTATTGAAAAGGAGCACCGAACCGAAGTTGAAATCATCTCTCAACGAACCGAATTGATAGTCTATGACGGGGGCATTCGTTTGTTTACCGTCAGCTATCTGGTAATGGTCGGCATAGACCATTCCTGCATCCGAATCTTCTGCGATGTGCATCATGCGTTCCAATGCGAACATGCCCAGTTCAAGAGTAGTCTCTTTGGTGTAAAGCAATGTATATTCCGCATCTGCTTTTTGGGCTATGGCTCTCATGGTAGTACTGCAGTAGGGCATATCTACAGATAAAAGTTCACAACCGGGCAGTGGCTCAAGGGTGGAGTCGGTCGTTACTAAACGGATGTTTCCAACGAGACCTGTAGCCTGCAATCCTTGTACTGTCTTTTCAGCTTGTTCTTTTCCTGCGTAGGGAATAAAGCAATCAATCTTCTTCATATCTATAAGGTGTTATTTTTTAATTTTCAATTTTTATTTTTTATTTTTTAAATTTCAGCAGTCCGGTTTCTCCATCGGTGGCGGTAAACAATACCCGGTTGTTACCAAGCGGAACCACGGTACTTATAAGCGAGTTACCGATTTTGTGTTTCCACAATACTTTGCCTGTTTTGGCTTCCAATGCGAAGATAAGCCCTTCTTTGGTACTTCCAAATACGATGCCTTCTTTCTCTACCTGCATGGAAGGGGCATGTTCGTAGCCGAAACCGACGTTGGATGCCCATAATTCGTGCGGTTGGTCACCTTTGGCGGAATAACAGACGATACTGTCGTTCATTGTTTTGCTGTAAATACGTTCTCCGTCTTCGGACAATCCTATCGTTTCCCGTACCATAGACTGGAAAGTGCGCCACACGGTATTACCTGTTTTCAGGTCAATGGCAGTCATGGCACGTTGCGGATCGGTAATAAACACCTTTCCGTCCGAGGCTACCGGCCATACGGCTGCCGGAGAAAAATGCATACGGGTCAGCCCGCCCGTCCATTTCCATAGTTCCTTGCCGTCTGCCTTATCCAATGCATATAGGGTGTTGTCCCATGCGCCGAAAATCACTTTATTGTCTGTTACCAGAGGTTTGGTTTCAATATAGCCTTTTACGCCTGTAAAATTCCACTTTACGTCTCCCGTGTGGATATTTACGGCACGGAATGTATGGTCGCTGGCGCCGATATAGGCAATGCCGTTGTCTATGGTTACCGCGCCTAATACGGGAGCGGCGGCTTTTACCGTCCATAATAAGTTTCCGTTTTGAGCGTTCAAGCCATATATCTTACAATCTGCAGAGCCGAAAACGACAATCCCCTCACTTACGGCAGGTGTTCCGACTATTCTTTTTCCGGATTGGAAGCTCCATAACTTCTTACCGTTTTTAAGGGCGTAGGCTGTCAGATATCCCATGTCGTCACCAACGAATACTTTATCCTTTTCCACAGCCGGCGAACAATAAATGCCTGCTCCGGTTTGTACCAACCATTGCTCTTTCACCTGTGCATACTCCTTGTTTACGGAGAAGTCCGGATATTTATCGGCTTTCCCGTTACGGTCGTAGTATGAGTCTGTCAGAGAGAAAGCAGCCCATTTCTTTTTGGGCTCTCCAATACGTTGGGTATAGACCAGAATGGAATCTTTCGTTATTTCATAGATGCCATAACCGGGTTTCTCATCCTTGTCACGCAGATTGCTGCGCATCAGAATGCCCGGAATGCCGTCATAGCGTAAGTCACGGTTGCGGTGATAATGGCCGCCGATAAATAAACGTATATTATACGGGCGTACGGCATCTGTTACCTCATACCAGTTGTCCACATCTCCTTCTGTCATCGGATAGTGTGTAACAAGGATTACCGGGTTGTTCTTTCTGGGATTACCGGTATTGTACCGGCTCATTCTTTCCGTCATCCAGCGTATATCTTGAGGAACGACGTGTCCGTATGCCATACGCATCAGCGGACCGGAATTAAAACCTAAAAACAGGAATCCTTTGTGTTCGAAATCAAATCGCTCGCCGCCGAATATTTCTCCGAAAGCGGTACAGCCGGAATCGCTCCATTTGGTTTCGTGATTACCCAACGCTACATAGTATTTTACTTTCAGCAGGTCAAGGCATGATTTTACTTTCTCCATGGTCGCACGGTCACCTTCTTCGGTAAGGTCGCCTGTTACCAATACGAAATCAAGGCTGTCGATTGCGTTGATTTGGGCGATAGACCGTAACAAATCCTCTGTCGGATTGGGATTGTTCGGGCTTAAATGAATATCCGTCAACTGTGCGAAACGGAACGTTCCCTGTTGTGCCCGGACCGTAAACGACAGCAGGCAAACAAACAGGACGCTGATGAATAGTCTTCGATTCATAGATGATGATTGGTTTTATAAATTTGTTTTTACTTCTTACTATTACTGCTGAAGAACGTCAGAATGGCGTTCATCAGGCAATCTCTTTCTTCCGCTGTGCGCAGTGACTCGAAGGGAAATCCTAAAACACAAGTCTTATAGCTTCCTTGATAAGCCACTCCGGCACTCAGATTATTCTCCGAATAGCGCATTACGGTATATGCTTCTTTCGTAGCGGGCTCGATGGCGTCAGGAGATTCCACAACGTAAGAATCCGTATTCAACTCATTATAATAAGTATAGTTTCCAGAAAGAGATGGGAACGGAGAAGCTACGCACTTTACTTTGCCCATCGTTGCGGCTTGTCCTGTACGCCACTTATATTTCAGAACTTCCGTGGCAAATTTCTTGTCTTCTTCATTGGCGGGAATCAGGCGATTATCCCATAAGTCGGTTCCTACATAGGCGCCTGATATAAAGATATTGCCGCCTTGGTTACAATAAGATGTAATACAGTCTTGCATCGGTTTACTGAATGTTTTGAACTCCAGCGGTTTCACTCCGCCCCTGCCTATCTTGGTCTGACATTCTTTACCGAGGATAAGGTCGGTGTATTTATAATCGTTCAAGATGACTTTTCCGTTTTCAACGGCTTCGTCGCTGCTGGAAACGAAAGAGTAACCGGACTTTAATATGGCAGCTCCATGCAGGGCAGGATAGTCAAATGTGTTTCCGGCGATAACCTGTGTTTCATAGTTGCTGTAACTGTCGCCAAAACCGGATGCGTCATCATCCATCCAGGGAACGGAACGGCGGTATTCTTTCATTTTTCCTATATAGCTGATATCTTTGATGTAAGGTACTCCGTGGTCTGATTCGTCCAGAAAACCGGCCAGCAATGTATCCGCCGGAGCCGGGGCTACAAAATCTGCCGGAGCGCTGATGCGGTCGAATCCGTTAACCACTAATACGGTACCCTTGCTGTTGAAAGCTTTTCCGGCTGAAAGAATCTCAGAGGGGAAACTCTCACCGCCTTTGTTGAGGGCGGTTACTTTATAGCTGCATACAACGCCGGCAGGGAGGGCGGTACGGTAACTGTTCTTATCTACCACTATGCCATTATCAAAATCTCCGTTGCCGATTCGGGTATAGACAATATATTTTTCGGCAGTGGCGGTCGGTTCCAAAGAGTCGGTCACCGCTTGCCAGGTCAGCTCAATTTCATTCTCGCCAATCATACGCAAAGCCATGTGGTCAACCGGTAGCGGTTGTACTACATAATCCATGTGGTATTGCGAACAGAGAAATTGTAACATGCCTTTGTAAATGGCGCGGCTAACGGTAAATCGGAAACGGGGGTCGATACCGTAACGCATATCGGCAAAGTTCTGATGAGAGAGCAATTCGAGCAACATTGTCGGTACTCGTGGCACACGAGCCTCATAGTACGATTGGTTCCATTTGCCGCGACGGGTCCATCGAGGCTCGTACAGTGTCCGAATATCACGCACGATATTGGATTGGATAAGGTCTGTCAGGTCATGAGACAGATAACGTGAGGCGCCATTGGCGAATACGCCGTTGTAAGCGTCTGTCTGATAGATGCCGAGTGTTCCGATGACAGAGTCGTTGAGTGTGGTTCCGGCGTCCGAGTGAAAAGCGAATGCCATATCTATCGGAATGTTCAGCCCTTTCTCTGTGGGATTGGCGGCAGAACCGCCGGCAAGGTAGTTCACCCATATGCCGCGGCTTTTATAATCATCCGTGTAGTCGTTCTTACCATGACTTTCGGAATACACACTGTCCGGAATTCCTGCCCATTGCATCCAATAGCGGGCGGCTTCGCAGAAACGGGGGTAACCGCTCTTTTGGTATTCGGTGACATAAGCCGATTGATGTGTCGCCGTTGTATTTCCTGTTGCGTTGGATGAATTGACGGTTTTGTCGGAACTCTTCAAATTATCAGTCGCTCCTTCTTCCGAGATGCGGCGGGCAATGTTTCCCATACCGCCGCCAATCTTTACGGCATCGGCTGTCACGATTTGTCCGGCTTTGGCGGAACGGTTGCTCAGGGTTACTTTACAGGTATTGTTTTTTCCCGCATCGAAACCGAAGGTTCCTAAATAAATCCAGGTACCTCCTCCCATCTTTTGGTTCACTTTGAATTGAGATATCCCGCCTTTATGATAAACGGTATAAAGGGCGTCATCGCTGCTGTTCGGGACAGTTTGATAAGATACGTAAACTGCGTATTGTCCGTTTTGAGGTATCTCAGGAATCCATTCGGCAATACTTTCTTTTCCTTTCTTGATAGTTTCTATGGTACGGAAAGTCCCCTCTTTGAAAGGGTTTTCAAAGTCTGTGTATTGTGAACGAAGATGCGCAAAGCCTTTTCCGTTGCCTTGCATCCATGCCTTGTCTGCGGTATTTTCCACATATGCGGAGCGTGTATTAAGGCAACCGTCATTGTCTATAATGATTTCGGTCGTCTGGCAGTCACGTTCGCGCGGAATCAGCACATTGGCTCCGGCATTTTCCAGCATCGGGATGAGATAGGGTAATACGAAACTTTGGGTGTACAGGTCTTCCACTGTTTGCAAACAACGGGCACGCTGCCATTCCCAGCGGTTAAGCTTCGGCTCGTAGTAGAAACCGTGACTCTGCCATAAAGCTATATGCCGGTTTTGCAGCCCGTTGGCAGGAGTATAAGGCCTGGAGACTTTACTTACTAAAGGCTTTTCTACATTTTGACTGAATGTCAGGGATTTTTTATCTTTCTTTGAGCGCAATGCTTGCGGTATCAATTCTTCAATACTGTGTTTATTGGTACGTAACTGTAGCTTGTATTTTGTAAATTCGCTCGGTAACAAAGCGCTGATTCCTTGATAAATTTCCGCCACATTAGCTTCCCGAAAAGGAATGTAGGAGCAGTTCATATTCGCGAAGAGCTGCAGGGTGTTGCTCTCTATGGCAACGGAATCAATCGTGATGCGTCCTATGGATATTTCTTTCCGCGCAGTGGCATCCAGAAATTCTCCTATCTTCTGGCGGGTTTCTGCCGGAAGCTCTTGCGCGCCGCCCAACTGGGGGATGAGGGCGGCGGCGAGCATGCTGAATAAAAAGTGAAGTCTTACACTCATGATGATGTATTAAGTTAAATGTTCTTTTTGTCTTTCTTTATCAATATGCAGAGTCCGATGAATGTGAACAGTGCATTGAATATAAGCAGTTCGTAGCTGAACTGATAACCGTTGAACCATGCTTCCGAATTCTTTTGCAGGATAAAGCAGAGGAACGGGGAGACGATCGCTACCAGCGGTATGTATTTATCCCGTACCTGTTGCTTCATAAAGATACCGAAGGCAAATAAGCCTAAGATAGGACCGTACGTGTAGCTTGCCAGAATATATACGGCATCAATTACACTGGTATTGTTCAGCAGGTTAAATATAAAAATAGTGATACCCATTATTACGGCCATTCCTACGTGTACCCGTTTCCGTATCTTAACAATCTCTTCTTCCGTTTTTCCTTTGGTGCCGAGAATATCTACGGTGAAAGATGTTGTAAGAGCCGTCAAGGCGGAACCGGCCGCCGAATAAGCGGAAGAAATCAAGCCGATAATAAACAGGATGCCTACAATGGCAGGGAAGTAGTTTCCGGTAGCGATTACGGGGAAAAGCTCGTCGCTTTTGTCTACCTGTATTCCCTGGCTGTTGGCGAATATGTAAAGCAATACGCCCAGCATCAGGAACAGCAGAATCACGAAGAACTGTGAAATGACACTGGTAATCATATTCTTTTGTGAATCTTTAAAATTCTTACAACTGAGATTACGCTGCATCATATCCTGGTCTAATCCGGTCATGGCTATCATGGTAAACGCTCCGGCAAAGAATTGCTTGAAGAAATATTGTTTGCCGTTGACATCGTCGAAGAAGAATATACGGGACATATCACTGTCGGCAATTGTACTTATCATGCCGGTAAAAGACAGATTAAGGTCGGAAGCGATGTAACAGATACATAGTACGACCGATACCACGAGGCAGAAAGTTTTCAAAGAGTCTGTCCAAATGAGCGACTTTACTCCGCCGCGGAACGTATACAACCATACCAATGCTACGGTGATAGCCACATTCAGAATAAACGGTAATCCGAAAGGTTCAAATACCAACAACTGCAATGTCAGGCAGACAAGGAATAAGCGTACTGCAGCCCCGAGCATTTTGGAGATAAAGAAAAACCAGGCTCCGGTCCGGTATGAGGACATGCCGAAACGGTTCTCCAGGTATTCGTAAATAGAAACCAGGTTCATCCGATAGAATAGGGGTGTCAGGACAAAAGCAATAATTAACTGTCCGGCAATAAATCCCAATACCATTTGCAGATAGCCGAAGTTACTTGCGGCGACCATGCCGGGTACGGAGACATACGTTACTCCGGATATGCTGGAGCCAATCATTGCAAAGGCTACCACATACCAGGATGATTTACGGTTACCTACAAAGAAACCTGCATTGTCTGCTTTTCTGCCGGCAATGTAAGATACTGTAAATAGTATTATAAAATAGACGGCGATAGTGATGATAACGGATAGTGGACTCATTGTTGTGATCGGGTATTAGTATTTACAGGTTGATTAGTAATTGTTTTTTATGAATGATTATTCTTGGTACAACAAATAAGGTTTCCGTTGTTCCTTGAACTTTTCCACATCGCCTTTCCAACGGCTTTTTATTTCTCCGGCGCTTTTTCCGTCTTCTATCATTTTACGAACATAATCGGTACCAACTAACAGTTCGAAGAAAGGGCGGAAAAAATGATCACCCATATTCAGATTCTTATACGCATCGATTACGTAGCTCAGGTCTACTCCGCGCTCCCAGATTTCCTCGTTGCTCATATTACTGAGGTTTACACCATGGCACAGTTTGTTCAGCTGCGGAGGATTTTTGGCTCCGGGAATGCTTTTAGGTGTAAAGCTGTAATTATAGCCTGTCATGTTGGGATGGCCGTATACCTGAAAGGGGAGTGAGGTCCCTCTGCCCAGACTGACGGGCGTAGCCTCAAAATAGCAGGTAGCCGGATATAGATAAATGGACTTCATGTCGGGCAAGTTGGGAGAAGGTGGAATCGGCAAGACGTATTTGGTCTGATGTGTATAGTTCTTACAAGGTATAACGGTAAGGTCACATACGCGTGAAGCTGGTAACCAGCGTTCGCCGTTTACCATTAACGCCAGCTCGCCCAGCGTCATTCCGTGTACGATGGGGATAGGCAACCAGCCTACTCCGGATTTATATTTCATATCCAGTATCGGGCCGTCTACATAATGTCCGTTCGGATTGGGACGGTCCAACAATAAAACCTTGCGGTTGTATTCCGCACAGGCGTCCATCAATCGGCACATTGTGATATAATAGGTATAGAATCTCAAGCCGACGTCTTGTATATCGATAACCAGTATATCAAATTTTCTCATGGATGCTTCACTCGGCTTTTTGTCTTTTCCGTCATAAAGGGAAAGGATGGGAACCCCTGTTTTTTTATCAACGGAATTGGATACATGCTCTCCCGCATCCGCATCTCCGCGGAAACCGTGCTCGGGTGAAAAGATTGCTACTACGTTGAATTTGTTTTCCAGCAGAACATCCAGTAAGTGCTTGTCTCCCACCATTCCGGTGTGATTGGAGAAAATCGCAATTCGTTTTCCTTTCAGGATTGGAAAATACTCTGAAGTTTGTTCATCGCCTAAGATAATGCGCTCTTTTTGCGCTTGACACAATAATGAACTACATAGCAGAATGGTCAATAGTAGCAGCTTCTTCATAATAGTATTATTAAGGGGAATTTGTATGGAACAAAGATACTTTTTATTTTAATATCAAAAACAATTATTTGCGAATATTTAGTATTATAATTATTAATTTGCAATTAATTGACGCAGGCATTAGCTGATATTCAAGAAAATACTATCTTTGTCACCATGCGAATTTAATTTATGTTGTATAACTCTTAAAATCATCATCATGAAAACTACTTATTTATTTGCAGCACTTGTTTGTTTTTTTTGTTACAGTGTATTGCCGGTTTCTGCAAAAAGCAAGAAGAAAACACCCGTAACAGAACAGAAAATTGCTTTAGGCGTATGGGACGATGTGGATAAAACGGCTTCGGTAGATTCGATTATCCGCTGGATGAAGCCTTTTGATGAGGCGGGAATTAAAAACTATTACATGTGCGGTTCTCCTGAGGAAGTGGCACGTTATATCGAGGCTACCAAGTCCTATCCGGGGGCGAAGGTACATGCTTGGATGTTTACGGTGAATGCTCCCCGGGATTCTGTGGCATTGGCGCATCCGGAATGGTTTGATGTCAATCGTGTAGGCTATAATAGCCATGAGTACGATCCTTATGTAAAACATTATAAGTGGTTGAGCCCGTCTGTTCCGGAAGCTCGCCGATATATGAAAGATAAGGCGGCTTCGTATGCGGCTTTAGAAGGGTTGACTTCTGTGCATCTGGATTTTATCCGTTATAATGATGCCGTATTGGGAAGACGGTTGCAACAGTATAAATTTAAAATTCAGCAGGATACCTATCGTGCGGAATATGATTTCGGCTATCATCCGGCAGCGATTGAAAAGTTCAAAAAACAGTTCGGTTATTCTCCGTTGGATTTGCAGGCTCCCTGGATGAGCCCGGAATGGTTGCAATTCCGTTTGAATGAAGTTTCCTCTCTGGTCAACGAAATTGCCGGCGAAACCCACGCTAAGGGCAAGTTACTTTCGGCTGCGGTATTTCCGTATCCCACCCGTGCGCGTATGACGGTATATCAGGACTGGCCTACATGGAAGCTGGATATCGTATGCCCGATGAACTATCAGTCTTTCTATTCGGAAAGCCTTGACTGGATACCGTTTAGTGTTGAGAACGGCTTACGCGAGACTTTCCATAAAAATAAATATGTTTCCGGTTTGTTTGTACCCGATATTACAGCGGAAGAGTTGTATCAGGCGGCTAAATTATCCATTGAGGCAGGAGCCGATGGGGTTAATTTCTTTAATGCCCGGGCTTTATTGAAAGACGGAAAGCTGGAAGCGGCGAGAAGAATTAATCAGGAGTTCAATTTATAATAATTCATAGACAGAGTATTATAAAAAAAGAGGTATATTAAGAATGGAAGCCGCTCCCCTCCTTAATATACCTCTTATCGGCAATGCTCTTCTGTTACCAGAGAGTTGTTTGCGTTAACTTATATCCTTTAGCATTATACTCGTTGATTTGAGCCTCACCTACAGGAGCCAAATATGAACGATCGCTGAAGTCATCTCTTGCTTCGGCAGCTTCCGGGACATAAAAACCTTTCATTTCGTCGGCATTGGTTCCGTCATAGGTTATGTATTTGTATCCGTTACCATCAGGCACTGCCACAGTCGTGATACCAATATTGTCCTCCTCAAGATAGTTGGGAAGTTCTGCCTTTAAATCTATCCATAAGCCGAGCATTGTGTCCGGATATGTTTTATTATTCATGTAATGCAGCTTCTTCCAGCGTTTCAAATCAAGCAGGCGGGAATGTTCGTACACAAACTCCATTCGGCGTTCACGGCGAATTTCCCAAATTAACGGATCTACGGCATAGTCACCGGCTACTAAATCTCCCTTATCTCGTGCGGGGTCGAAATTGTCTGTTATCTCAGCCAGTTGCATGTGTCGTGTTTTCTGTAAACCTTTGCTGATAGCGGTTTCGTCAAGAGGACGGTCGCGAATCTTATTGATTGTATTATCGATATCGTCTTGTGTAACAAGCTCACCACCCATTAACGCCAATTCTGCTTTAGCTTCCAGCCAGTTCAACATTACCTCTGCCAGACGCATGACCGGATAGTCGTTTGTATTAGTCATACTGCCATATTGGGCAGGATAGGTACCGCCGAAATAAGTGGGGCCGACACGGTCTATGAATTTCCAACTGTAAAGCAGTGTACCGGCTTGAATGCGCGGCTCGTCCCAAAATGTCGCCTCAAAACGCGGGTCGCGGGTTTTAGCCATATTCTCGATATCAAGGTTGTCCGCATCCGCAAGGCTTGAGTTTTGGTACACTTTACCGTCATTGCAGATGAATGATTTCGCTAATGCCAGAGTGGCGCCGCCTTGACTTTCCGCACCGTTGGAGTAAGAGGCCACACAGTGGGTTACGCTGACACCAGCATCATAGTGTCTGTACATTAAAACTTCTTTGTTTCCGCTCAAATCCATCGAACCGAACAGGCTCTTGAAGTCACTGGAGATTTGCCACTGGTTGTTGCCCAATACCAGTTCACCTGCCTCTTTCGCTTGCGTCAGGTATTTTTTGGCAAGTTCGGTATCGCTTTTGTGATATTTCTGCCAAGTTCCTTCAAATAACATCAGGCGGCTGATGAAACCGGCAGCGATATATCTGTTCAGATATTGGGTACCGTCATTTTTGCGGATGTTGTTTAGTGCAAAATCAAAATCTTCGTATACATATCCCATTACTTCATTACGCGGAGTACGGTCTTTGTACATTTCATCGGTATCCGCATCGGTGATGGACTTGCTGTAATAAGGCACATCGCCAAAGGTTTCCACTAAACGGCAGTATTCAAAACCGCGGAAGAACCGGGCTACTCCCATCCAATGATTGTAAGTTTCTTCTTCTAAGACACTTTTATACTGCTCCAACTTGTCAATCATTATATTCCATTTACGTACCCAGGCAAAGTTCCAGTTGCCGGCTGCGTATTGGGTAATCCATGAATTGGCAAGGTCGCTGGTATTGTAGCTGCCGCGACTGGTAGGAATCGTATTTTCAAAGGAAGTCTGTTTTCCCGATGACGCGTTGTCGTCAGAAAAATTATATCCTCTCAGAGGAGCGTAGGCGCTACCCCAACTGCTGTTATACCCTACAAAATAAACGGGGTATGCTTCGTTAACATACAACCGATATTCGGTATCGGTCTTTCCATATGTTTCATCCAATGGTTTCGTCAGTACCGGACGTTCCAGAACCGAGTCGCATCCGCTTATTATAAAGGTTGCGGCAGAAAGTAAAGCAAATATATATTTTTTCATATAATTCTGTTTATTAGAAGTTCAACTGTACACCTACTGATACACTCTTGAAAGTTGGAGTTCCCACACCTGTACGGCCACTGTTGTAGTTCTCTGTGTCGAACATGGAATAACCTGAGATGGCTTCCGGATCGATGGGGAGTCCGTTCAACTTGTCAAATGTAAAGAAGTTTTCCAATGCCAGATAGATACGTGCTTTTTGCATGCGTACCTTTTTGATGATATTTTCCGGAAGAGAATAACCTAATGTGATATTCTTGATACGGAAATAAGACATGTTTAATAGATAACGAGACTGTTTGTAATAGTTATAAGCATCGTTTGAACCGGCTTGGTTCCACGGGCGCGCATAGAATGCTCCGGGATTATCTTCAGTCCAGTAGTCGCTTGCGATAGCATCGGGAAGAGCGCCATCGGCGGTATTGTAGCCGGGAATAGCCAAGAAACCGTTACCCCATATCTGACGCTTGCCTACTCCTTGCATGAAGACAGAAAGGTCGAAACCTTTATAGTCTGCTCCTAAACGGATACCATATTCGAATCTCGGTGTCTCATTACCGATTACTTCTTTATCTCCCGGATCATCTACCGTACCTGCGCCATTACCTAATTTACCGTCACCGTTTAAATCGGCGTATTTCACATCACCCGGACCGAATTTGAAGTCACCCGATTGCAGGAAGTCTTGATATACTCCGTTCGGATCTTTCAATTTGTTCATTTCTTTGGCGCCGGCAGTTCCTGCCGCTACTTCTTTTCCATTTAATGCCCATACGGTTACTAACTCGCCGTTATTATCGTATACGAAATCATCTTTCTGGTATAAGCGTTCGGTTCTGTAACCCCATATTTCGCCATACTTCTTGCCTACATAATAATCACTGATTAAACGGGTGTCACTGTATTCTGTGATTTCTGTTTGGGCGTCGGATAATGTAAACATGGCGTTGATACCCAATCCGTTATTAAAGCGATGGTTGTAGTCTAATGAAACTTCCCAGCCGCGTGTTCTTAAAGAACCGTAATTTCCTTTAGGAGCTGCGGCGCCGAAAGTATAGGCTACGCCCGCGCCCGGAACAATCATATTACGCGTATCACGTTGATACCAGTCAAAGGTAACGCCGAAATCACCGTGGAAGAAGCGTGCGTCGAAGCCTAAGTCCAGTGTAGCGATGTCTTGCCAGGTAATGGAAGTTGCTACGGCTGTCGGGGTACCGCGATAGAATAATTTCTGTCCGTCGGCGCCTAACCAGCTAACTTGTCCTGTACCCAGAGAAGACACATATAAGCCGTTGTCTACGGTCTGGTCACCGATAATACCCCATGAACCGCGGATTTTGAAAGAGTTGAGTGTCGGTTTTGCCCATTCCATGAAAGCCTCTTCGCTCAAACGCCAGCCGGCAGAGAATGAGGGGAACCAACGCCATTTCATTCCGGACGGGAACTTGGATGTACCGTCATAGCGCAGATTGGCTTCCAACAGATATTTTTCTTTATAGTTGTAGTTGATACGACCGAAATAACCCATTTGGCCTTCCCACTTTTGGTTACCGCTTGCTGTTTGAGTACCTACGGCGAGATCAAACTGGGGATTGGTAATATCGGTTAAGTCCGTAATTTGTGACCAGTTATCTTCATAATCGTAAGTCACCAAGTTCATACCGAGCAAGAATTTGAAATTGTTGTCATCATTCAATTGCCAGTTATAATCTGTTGTGGCATTGAAAGTATGGCGACGGGCTCCCGAAGACTTTCTATAAATGTGGTCGGGGTTGGCGCCGTGAGCCGTGTACTCTTGATATGGCAATTCATATGCCGGCATCGCGCCTTCTGCGGTTGCTGCTACCTGCTGGCCTAAATCGTTTACATAGATTTGGTTGCCTGCCGCATCTGTTTTTAATGTACCTGCCATCCATGCATTGGCTGCGCTGTAACGGGTTCCCGGTCTTTTGATGACACCTGTTTCGCTGGCGTAAGTATAATCGAAATCAAACTTCCAGTCTTTTGTGACATTCACTGTTGTTCCCAGGCTTATGTTTAGATAGTTGTCTACTTGTGAAGCCGTATTGGCCTGTTTGGTTTCAGACCATGGGCTGCGCAGGTCGTTTCCGTCCTCATTGACTCCTAACGGCATGTTAGGTCCCCAACGGTATAAGTACAACCAGGGGTCGGCCGTAGTAGATGATGTTGCGTATGGATATCTCTTGTCGCGTGAAGAGAAGATAGAACCGGCACGTACGGTCAAGTATTTATTAATTTCGGTACTTAAACGTACGGATGCGTTATAACGGGTAAAATCGTCTTTCTTGGCGGGTTTCATCATACCGTTTTGGTGCAGGTAACCCAGACCGATATTATAAGTTGTTTTTCCACTTTTTCCGTTGATTGAAACGTTGTGCGAGTGGGTCGGCGCCCATTCGCGTACCATATAATCGTATGGGTCAAATGTCCTTAGACCAATATTCCGTCCATTGGCATCCACATACCAGTCTCGTCCGTATACATACGGATCGTCAGGTCCTAATTTGCCGCCATACTTGTTTTGCCATTCGCGAGCGCGTTCCAAGCCGGACTCTGTCATGTAGAATGATATACCGCCGGTGACGGTCTTTCCTGAACGCTTCATGGCTTCCACGCTATATTCCAAAGCATTGAGTTGTCCCATTTTCATCTCTTTAGCCATATTCTGGAAAGAGAGATTTCCCTGGTAGGAAACATTGACCTTGTCGGTTTTCGCTCCTTTTTTGGTTGTAATCAATACTACACCGAATGCTGCTTTGGCACCATAGATGGAAGCGGATGCGGCATCTTTCAATACGGAAATGCTTTCTATATCATCAGGGTTAACCATCTGTATAGAGGGGATTTCCACATTATCCAGCAAAATCAAGGGTGTTGCCTCACCTTCGATAGAACCGACCTGTCCACGTATTTTGATAATCGGGTCGGAACCGACTTCACCGCTTGGCACTTGGATAGACAAACCCGGAGTGGTACCTTGTAAGCCACGGCCGATATCGGCAATGGGACGTCCTTCTAATGTCTGATTTACATTAACAGAAGAAACTGCTCCTGTCAGATTTTCTTTCTTTTGTGAACCATATCCTACAACCACTACTTCATCCAGTAACTCGGTGTCATCTTTTAATACTACTCGCAAGTTAGGACTGGCCTTTACTTCCTGGGTGGTATATCCCACAAAAGAGATTTGCAGGATAGCTCCTGCTTTGACATTCATTTTGATTTTTCCGTTGATGTCTGTAATTCCACCATTGGTGGTACCTTTTTCTATGACGTTGGCACCGATAATGGGTTCTCCTTGGGCATCTACTACTAATACGTTTACAGCGACAGATTGCATCTGTTCGGTTATACCATGATTTTCATGGGAAGCAGACCGGGCAGCAAAAGTGTTACCGCTGCCAAGAAACAGTGCGCAGATAGCTACTGTCATGAGGATCTTATGATTTGCAATTCCTCTTTTTTTGCGATCTTCATTCATAAGTGATTGATGATTTTTTGTTAATAAAAATAGTTTCTCCAATTAGGTAAAAAATGAATGGATGAGGGGTAGAATGAACTATATCCTCTGAGATTCTTTCATTGCTTCATAGGCGTTTTTCTATTTAAAGGTTCATAATTGTATATGTTATCTCTCTTTTTTTCTCTTCTTTTCCAAGTTCACGAGGAACTCGGGCGGATTTTCTTATTCGCATGGATGGTATCAGGATAAATTAAAAAATCGGATTACAGTTTTTTTCTGTATGTTGTATATCCATTAATCGCTACGGCTGCGGACAATAATTCGTCGGACGGTTGTTGCCCTTGCGTTAGACATCTGTTATCCTTTCGTTAGACAGCTGTCTAACGAAAGGATAACAGATGTCTAACGAATTAAAATAAGTAACCGGCTGTTTATTGGTAGCAGATGCGCAAACAATTATCACCTTACAAATATTTTATTCAATGAAAGTAATCCGCAATGATGGATACGGACCATAAAGCAAACTTTTTGAAGAATTATCACAGAAATATTAAAAATAACTATATATTTGTATTCAATTCTAAAACTAACTACCTATGAAACTGATTGCGGAAAGTGGTTCTACAAGAACTGAATGGGCCCTGGTTGAAGATAACCACTTGATACAGCGTGTTTTCACCGAGGGGCTGAATCCTTTCTTCCAAACACGAAGGGAGATTAGCCGGAGTGTACGCTTAGGGTTGCCCGAGATTTTTTTCAAAAGGAAATTAGAACAAGTATATTATTATGGAGCCGGATGTACCTCTTATGAGAAAAAGAATATATTGGGTGCATCATTAGTAGCACAATTCAAAACCCCTATCCAAGTGGAAAGCGACCTTCTTGCGGCTGCCCGCGGTTTGTTCAAATGCGAGGCCGGCATTGCTTGTATCTTGGGAACCGGCTCTAATTCATGCTTTTATGATGGAAAAATTGTAGTCAAGAATGTCAAAGCGGGCGGTTATATCTTAGGTGATGAAGGCAGTGGAGCCGTACTGGGTAAAATGTTTCTGTCTGATGTTCTAAAAGGATTGGCGCCTAAGTATGTGATGACAGATTTTTTTGAGAAATTCCGTATCAGCCCCAATGAAGTGATGGAATCGGTGTACAACCGTCCTTTCCCGAATCGTTTTCTTTCCACGATTTCTTATTTCTTAGCTGATTATACCAATGATGATTATGTATTCAATCTGATAACCAACAATTTAAGAAGCTTTTTCACTCGAAACGTATGTCAATACGACTACAAAAACTATCCTATTCGATTCGTTGGTTCGTTGGCCAACAGCTATGCAGCCATACTGAGAGAAGTTGCCGGTGAATTTGGAATCGGATTGGATGTAATTGAAGAAACTCCGATGAACGGACTGATAGAATTCCATTCTTTAAATATTGAAGAACCTTAAACTCTTATATATATAAGGTATATAGGGGGAATCTTTGCAAATTTAAAAGTATAAGGTTAAAAAAGTGCAAAGAAATGTTCTTGATATTGAATAATAATATATCTTTGTTACGTGTGAAGTACACAAAATGCTTTATCACCTTTGTTAATAACAAGATTTATCTCTTAAAACGACCGGAAAAGTTAAGAAATTAACCGGATTTAATTCAAAATCAATATATACCGAGTTCCTCGTGGACTTGGACTTTTACAGAAAAAAGAGATATAATATAGTAGTTATGAACCTTTAAATTGAAAAACGCCTATGGAACAGTAAAAGAGTTCTAAAAAGAGTAGGATAACTCTATTCCGATTTATCTACCCGCTATCCATTTTTTTGAGAATACTATTTTTAATTAACAACAAAATCATCAATCATTTATGAATGGAGAACACAAAAGAAGTAGTGCCGATGTAATGGTAACACAGACTACTTTGATAAAAAGATTATTTATTCTGTCGGTAACCGGTTTAATGCTTATGTGCGGCGGTTGCTTCTCTGGAATGAGTGTATACGCGCAGAATGCCACTTCGTCAAATGCGCAGCATGCAAAGAAAATTTCGGGAGTTGTTATAGATTCCAATGGCGAACCTATCATCGGAGCGGCCGTACTGGTACAAGGAACGAGTGTAGGTGCTGCAACGGATGTCGACGGAAAGTTCTCACTGGATGTTCCGTCCAATGGGAAAACACTTATTGTGTCTTATATAGGATATGATAATCAGGAAGTTCCTATTACAAGCAGTTCGCAATACAAAATAACCTTGAGCGGAACGAATTATGCGCTGGATGAAGTCGTGGTTACTGCTTTGGGTATGAAACGCGAGAAGAAAGCGCTCGGTTATTCCGTGCAGGATGTAAAGGGAGATGCTCTTATCGAGAACCGTACTGCAAATATCGCTACTTCACTGAATGGTAAGGTTGCCGGTATGAATATTTCCGCAACTTCTATTCCCGGCGGTTCCAATCGTATCGTTATCCGCGGTAACAACTCTATTTCCGGTAATAACATGCCTTTGGTCGTAGTGGACGGTGTGCCGTTCGATAATACTCAGGGTGTGGACGATGCCACTACCAACTCTTGGGGTACAGGATTCTCGGATACCGGTGACGGATTGTCAATGCTGAATCCCGATGATGTTGAATCCATCTCTGTATTGAAAGGCCCTTCGGCTACCGCTCTGTATGGTTCACGCGGTGGTAACGGTGTTATCCTGGTTACTACCAAGAAGGGACAAGGCGGTAAAACGCTGGTTTCTTACAATAGCAATTTCACTTTTGAGAATGTGATGATTCAGCCTGAGTTCCAGAATGAATACGGTCAGGGTACGGGAGGAGCGTTCGATATTACTTCCCGTAACTCTTGGGGTCCGAAAATGGGTACGGTTGTTACCGACTGGACAGGACAGACCCGTCCTTTGGAAGCTAAGAACAATGATTTCTCGGATTTCATGAATACGGGTACATCCTGGACGAACTCCGTAGATGTAACGGGTTCGGCAGCCAAGATGAATTATCGCGTAGGACTTTCCAATACGACACGTAAAGGGGTTATTCCCAATAACAGTTTGAGTAAGAATAATTTCTCGGTTCGTGCCGGCGGTGAAATTATCAAGAACCTTACTCTTGATGCCAAGGTGAACTATACTTATCAAAAAGGTAAGGGAAGACCGGAATTCTCCGCATCCGGTTTTAACCCTATTTTTGCATTGATTTATACTCCCCGCAGCATTAATCTGCACGAAATGAAAAATATTTTCGATGAAGAGGGCAATATTCTGGATTGGTATTCCAAGCCTCTTACAGTCGTAAATAACCCGTATGCCGCTACTTCACTTACCGGTAATCAGGATGTTACGAACCGCGTCAACGGTTTTGCTTCCTTGACGTATGATATCAGCAGTTGGCTAAAGGCTATGGTACGTTTCGGTGGCGATACTTATGGCAAGAAAACAGAAAAATGGATACGTCACGGATTGATTTCAAGTTCCGGTTATAGCGATGGCCGTTTCTCTACGGGACAATATAATATGACCGAATATAATGTGGATTTCCTGGTAACGGCCCAGAAAGACAATATCGCCGATTCTAAATTCTCCGGTTCTCTTTCGGTAGGCGGTAATAAGATGAACCGTAAATACAATACTTTTGTCGCTACGGCCGAAGGCTTGAATATTCCGGAACTCTATACTATCCAGAATGGAGTATCCCAAAAAACATCCACTTATAATTCACAGAAGGAAGTTCAATCCCTGTATGCATTGGGACAGTTGTCTTGGGATAATTATTTGTTCTTCGATGTGACGGTACGCAACGACTGGTCTTCCACTCTTCCGAAGAATAACCGCTCGTTCTTGTATCCGTCATTCTCTTTGGGTTGGGCTGTAACCGACATGTTGACTAAGTTCAAGGTGAATGTTCCCGAATGGATTTCTTTCGGAAAGTTGCGTGCATCTTATGCCGAAGCCGGAAACGATACGGATCCTTATCAGTTATTGTCTGTACTGTCTACCGTTTCCAACATGGCAGGCGGGCAGATGGGTGTAGCGGAACCTTCGACAAAGACCAATGCTAATTTGAAACCGGAGATTATCAAATCCATGGAATTCGGTGCCGATGTCCGTTTCTTTGATAACCGTTTGGGCTTTGACGTTACTTATTATGACAAACGTGCATATAATCAAATCATCTCCATGCCTTCGTCCATTACATCCGGATACAGTGCTAAGTATATCAATGCCGGACGCGTGGACAACTGGGGCTGGGAACTTCAGGTGAATGCCGTACCTGTCCGTACGAAGGACTGGGATTGGAACGTATGGGTGAATTTCGCAAAGAACTCTTCCAAGATTGTTGAGCTTACCGAAGGGGTAGAGTCTATCACTTTGGCTCAACCTATGGGACAGAACTGTTATGTAAGAGCTACGGTTGGCGAACCTTACGGACAGATTTATACGAACGGATTTAAGTATGACGATAACGGAAACCGTTTGGTAGGTGACGACGGTAAGTATATCGTTGATAACACATTACGCGTATCGGGTAATATGAATCCGGATTGGACGGCCGGTATCGGTTCTACATTACGCTGGAAAAACTTGTCATTCGGTTTCTTGATTGATGTGCGTTACGGCGGCGATGTATATCTGCAATCCATGATGCGTTTGCAATCCAACGGTCAGACCAAAGAAACGGTTGCCGGACGTGAGGAATACTATACTACCGGTAAGGGACTTATTTCCCAAGGCGTGAATGTAAATACCGGACTGCCGAATACGGTTGAACTCGACCCTACTACTTATTGGGGACAGTTCTACGGCAATATCGGGAATTATATCTATGATACGACGAACGTACGTTTGCGCGAGCTGAATCTGACTTGGACATTACCCGACAAATGGTTTGCAAAAACCATTATCAGAGGTCTCAAGCTCAGTGCCGTGGCTAACAATGTATGCTTCCTGTACAATAATCTTCCGGGATTTGACCCTGAATGTACATACTCTACTGGCAACGGACAGGGTATAGAAACGGCATCTCTGCCTTCTACCCGTTCATTTGGTTTCAATCTTAATGTTACATTCTAACCCATAAAAGGATAATAATATGAATAAGTTATTTAAAACAATTATAAGCATCGTTGGTATCTCAATGGCCTTCGCGGGTTGTACCGGCGATTTCGACAACATGAATACCGACCCTAACAATCCTACTCCGGGTTCGGTCGATCCTAAGTTCCAGTTGATATTTATCCAGGGACGCGGTATTCCGTATGCCAATCAGTGGCAGCAGATAGACCAGCTGATGATCAGTACGCTCTGCGAATATTCGGCAAACGACGGTCTGTCGGCCTCCGACTATAACATTGACTCCCGATACATTGACGATTTGTGGAATTTGAGCTATACGGTACTCACGAACGCCAACTCTCTGATTAGCGCCAATGAGGACAAACCTATTTATAATAATGTGGTTCAGATGGCACGTATCTGGAAGGCTTATGTAATGTTGCGTCTTACCAATTGTATCGGTGATGTTCCTTATTCGGAAGCTGCCGATGATATAGACCAGCCTAAATATGATACGCAAAAAGATATCTACTACACGATATTCGATGAATTGAAAGATGCGGTAAGTAAGCTGGACGAATCGGCCGCTAACAATGTAGGTTCTTATGACCTTATTTATGGCGGTGATGCCGCAAAATGGAAAAAGTTTGCCAATTCTATCCGTTTGCGTATGGCCGTCCGTATCTCCGATGTGGATGCCGCTAAGGCGAAAACGGAAGCGGAAGCTGCCATTACGGCCGGAGTATTTGCCGGTGAAGATGATGCCGCTTATATGAAACAAGGCGAAGATAAGTTCTCGCAGAATCCTATTTACTATCATAAGGGCTCTGCCGTAATGCACATGTCGACTGCCTACAAGCGTCTTGTAACGGGTATCGGCGGACAAGCGTGGCCTACGGCTGCCGACCGTGTCAGCAATGCAAATATAACCGAAGCGATTATCGCTGCCAAAAATGCTCCTGCTACGGTTGACCCTCGCGCTCCGATTCAGTTTGAGCCTGCCGGTATGATTGACGATCCTCAGGACCCGGCAATGAAAGGCAATTGGGACGGAACAGACCCGGGACACGTAACATCCGCAGTGGGTGCTGCGATGGATAACGGACAGTTCGTCAGCAACTTTGCAAAAATCGGTCCTTGGTACTATGGTACGATCGACAGAAAATATCAATTATTCAAATATAGTGAATTGTGCTTCCTGAAAGCGATTGCCATTGAGCGCGGCCTTATCGCCGGTAATGCCAAGGATGCCTATGAAGCAGGCGTACGCTCAAATATGGCTGAGTTTGATATTCCGGAAGCGGTGATTACGGACTATCTGGCCTCTACCGCTCCTAACTATTATGGGACTACCGCCAAATATGATGATACAACAGGCGATTGCAATACGCATATGGATAAGATTCTTACCCAAAAATATATTGCCCAATTCCAGGAATGTTCTTTTGAAACTTGGGCCGATCATCGCCAGTTCCATAAGCCTACGCTCATGCCGTTTGCAAGTGTAAGTTCAAGTGTGTTCACTATGAATCCTGCCGACCAGGCCAACAATACTCCGAACGCGTATGTTAAGCGTATCTATTATCCGTCTTCAGAGTATACGGTCAATGCGGCCAACGTAAAAGAGGCCGAAAGCCGTATGGGTGGAACGAACAGCATACAGAATAATGTATGGTGGGATGTTGATTAATTAAGATTGAATCATTTGATGCGTAGCCGGCTTGTCATATCCGGCTACGCATTTTTCTTATATACATGATATGAAGCGTTTGTTTTCTTTAGTTTTTATCGGATGTTTCCTGTTTTGTATCCAAGCGAACGGGCAGGGTACGCTGTCGCAAGCAAAGGCGGAGCCTGGTAACCGGTTACCCGGATTTGCCGTAAATCCCATTTCCGGAGAGCAGGAAAAGATTTTTGTTTATGCTCCGGGAATCAATATCCATATCAATGCGCCTTCGGAATCTTTATTTGACGGGAATAAACCGACCAAACTCGTACTATATGCCTTGCCTAATGGCAATAGTACGGCATGGACGATAGGCAAAGTGCCGGAAGAGGGAGATGACTGGCACTTCCATATACAGAATATCGGGGCCCAAACACGCTATCTTAGGGCTACGGCCCGTGATTGTAACTGGGTAACCGTCTATTTGGAAGCCGATTCCAAAAGTTGGGGACGCTGGAGAAAGGCCGGGCCGATGCGTGATTATAAAATCAAGGAAACGGTAGAATATCTCCTCACTCTCTTTTCAGAATACAATCCGCATATAGAGCTGAACAGTCATAGCGGCGGTGGAAACTTCATATTCGGCTTTATGGATGCCAATACTGAAATACCCGGGTATGTGAAAAGGATTTCCTTTATCGATAGCAATTACAATTGGGATGATAAACGGTATGGCAATAAGTTGAAACAATGGTTGGCGGCTTCTTCGGATAACCATCTTTTCGTTGCTTGCTATGATGATGCCAACGCTTTGCTGGACGGTAAGCCTTTTGTTTCCAAAAAGGGAGGGACGTGGCATCGTACCTATTTGATGCAACGCTACTTGAGGCGGAAGCTGAAAGGGCTGAAATGGGAGAAAACGGAGACTGACAGTATTATTTCTTACACAGCGGATAATCGGCGTATTCTGTTTTATTCCAGAAAGAATCCGGAACGGGCTATCTATCATACGATACTCGTGGAAAGAAACGGTTATATTCATTCCGAGCTTTCAGGAACAAAGTATGAGGGAACGGGATATGTGTTTATGGGTAAGAAAGTTTACGATAGTTATCAATAAAAAGACGGGGTTTTCCCCGTCTTTTTATTGATATAAGTTGCTCTTTTAAAGAGCGTTTTCTTTAACCAGATATTCTGCAATCTGAACGGCGTTCAATGCGGCGCCTTTCTTGATTTGGTCTCCTACAATCCAGAAGGTCAGTCCGTTCTCGTTGCTGAGGTCCTTACGGATACGGCCTACGTATACAGGGTCTTTTCCGGCGAGGAACAACGGCATCGGGTATTCTTTTTCTGCCGGGTTGTCCATTAATACCAGTCCGTCGCCCTTGGCAAACGCTTCGCGCGCTTCCTCGATGGAGATAGGGCGTTCTGTTTCCACCCAGATGCTTTCCGAGTGGGAACGGAGAGCGGGTACACGAACGCAGGTTGCGCTGACTTTGATGTCGGAATGCATAATCTTACGCGTTTCATTGTACATCTTCATTTCCTCTTTGGTGTATCCGTTTTCGGTGAACACATCAATCTGGGGAATCAGGTTGAAGGCCAACTGATAGGCAAATTTCTCGACCGTGACAGGTTCACCGGCCAATACCTGGCGATATTGCTCGTACAACTCATCCATGGCGGCGGCGCCTGCACCGCTGGCAGCCTGATACGTAGATACGTGTACTGTCTTTATATGAGAAAGCTGTTCGATGGCTTTCAGCGCCACTACCATTTGGATAGTAGTACAGTTAGGGTTGGCGATAACACCGCGCGGACGGTCTTTGGCGTCAGCGGCATTTACCTCGGGCACAACCAAAGGCACATCGGCGTCCATACGGAAAGCGCTGGAATTGTCGATCATCACGGCTCCGTATTTGGTAATGGTTTCGGCGAACTCTTTAGAGGTGCCTGCGCCTGCGGAAGTGAAAGCGATATCAACCCCTTTAAAGTCATCGTTGTGTTGCAAGAGTTTAACCTCGATCTGTTTACCGCGGAAGGTGTATTTAGTGCCGGCACTGCGTTTAGAACCGAACAACACTAACTCGTCCAACGGGAAATTCCTTTCATCGAGCACTCGCAGGAACTCTTGTCCCACGGCTCCGCTTGCTCCAACAATAGCTACTTTCATTTTTCTTTAGTTTTTAATATAGTTTATAAAATAGTTCCAATCTATCTATAAATGATAGAATTGGTTGCAAATTTATAACAAATTGCTGTATGGCACCGCATAAAGTGAAAACTTTTTCGTTATTTTGCAGTTAAAACCTAAAACTCGCTGCGTATGGACTGGTTCAATCTCAGTTTAACACTTCCTATAACAGACCCTACATGGATATTCCTCCTTGTACTCCTTATTATATTGTTTGCGCCCATATTGCTGAATAAACTGCGTATACCGCACATTATCGGCATGATTCTGGCCGGTTTGGTGATTGGAGAACATGGTTTTAATATCTTGGTGCGCGACAGCAGTTTTGAGTTGTTCGGCAAGGTCGGGCTTTATTATATCATGTTTCTGGCAGGTCTGGAAATGAATATGGGCGACTTCAAGAAGAACCGCGGAAAGGCTGTAATGCTGGGATTGCTGGCTTTTGTCATTCCGATAGGCATCGGCTTGGTCACCAATATGATGTTGCTGAAGTACAGCCTCGTGACGTCCATATTGTTGGCAAGTATGTATGCTTCGCACACGCTGGTGGCGTACCCGATTGTGATTCGTTACGGCGTGTCCCGCCATCGCAGTGTAAGCATTGCTGTGGGAGGTACGGCGGTGACGGATACGCTTACATTGCTGGTACTGGCTGTGGTGGGCGGTCTGTTCAAGGGGGAGTCCGGCGGTCTGTTCTGGCTGTGGCTGGTGATTAAGGTTGTCTTTCTTGGAGCTTTGATTATGTATTCGTTCCCGCGTATCGGACGTTGGTTTTTCCGCCGCTACGACGATAATGTGATGCAATTTATTTTCGTGCTTGCCATGGTCTTTCTGGGAGCGGGCCTGATGGAGTTCGTGGGTATGGAAGGCATCTTGGGAGCGTTCTTGGCAGGATTGGTGCTGAACCGTCTCATACCGCATGTATCACCGTTGATGAATCATCTGGAGTTTGTGGGTAACGCTCTGTTTATCCCTTATTTCCTGATAGGAGTGGGTATGCTGATTGATATTCATGTCATCTTCGGGCAGGGAGACGCTTTGAAGGTGGCTGCAGTTATGATTATTGTGGCGCTGGTGGGCAAGTGGATCGCTTCCTGGCTGACGCAGAAAATCTATAAAATGGCTCCCATAGAGCGTGAGTTGATGTTCGGTTTGAGTAATGCACAGGCTGCGGCTACGCTGGCGGCGGTATTGGTGGGGTATAATATCATCTTGCCGAACGGTGAGCGCTTGCTGAATGAGGATGTGCTGAACGGTACGGTATTGCTGATTCTCGTTACGTGTGTGGTGAGTTCCTTTATTACGGAAAGGGCCGCACGTAAGATTGCCATGTGCGAGGCGCATCTGGAGGAAGAACGTACGGTTGAGGCGGAAAGGATTCTTATTCCGGTGGCGAATCCGGATACGATTGAATATCTGATGAACCTCTCCTTGCTGATACGTGATACCAAACAGAAAGATAATCTGTTGGCATTGAACGTAATCAATGACAACAATACTTCCGAGGGCTTGGAGCTTCGCGGCAAGAGGTATTTGGAGAGGGCGGCCATGATTACGGCCTCCGCCGATGTGCCGTTGCGCCAGATTACCCGGTATGACTTGAATATTGCTGCGGGTATTATCCATACGGCGAAAGAATATGAGGTGACCGACGTGATTATCGGTCTGCACCGCAAGGTCAATATTGTGGACTCTTTCTTCGGTATGCTTGCCGAGAACTTGCTGAAAGGTCTTCACCGTGAGGTTATGATTGCTAAGTTCCTGATTCCGATTAATACGATACGGCGAATTATCATAGCGGTTCCGCCTAAAGCGGAATACGAAGCCGGATTCCAGAAATGGGTGGAGCATTTTTGCCGGATGGGCGGCACGCTGGGTTGCCGGGTGCATTTCTTTGCAAATGAGGAAACGACCGTGCGGTTGCAGGCATTGGTGAAAAAAAAGTACGGACAGACCTTGACGGACTTCTCCCGCCTGGATGATTGGGGGGACTTGCTGATATTGACCGGACAAGTGAATTACGACCATTTGCTGGTAGTGATAAGCGCGCGTAGGGGTTCTATCTCCTACGACAGTTCTTTCGAGAAACTTCCGGCGCAGTTGGGCAAATATTTCTCCAATAACAGTTTGATTGTGCTTTATCCCGATCAGTTGGGTGAACCTCAGGATGCCGTTTCTTTCTCTAATCCGCGCAATGAGGCGCAGCATTATGAGAAGGTAGGAAAGTGGGTTTATAAATGGTTTAAGGAAGATTAGTAAGTGATAAGTGATTAGTGATAAGGGGTTAATGATTGGCGGTTGGCGATAATGGAGGATTGGAAACAGAGAACCCGGCTTTTGCTGGGAGAGGAGAAAATGGAACGGCTGCAACAGGCGCATGTGCTGGTTGTCGGTCTTGGCGGAGTAGGCGCTTATGCGGCCGAAATGATATGCCGTGCCGGTGTGGGGCGAATGACGATTGTGGACGCGGACACGGTGCAGCTTACCAATATAAATCGTCAGCTGCCTGCTTTACACTCTACTATGGGTAGGGAGAAAGCGGAGGTTTTGGCGGAACGTTTCAAAGATATCAATCCGGATATACAGCTGACGGTGTTGCCTGTATTTCTGAAAGACGATAATATACCCGGACTGCTTGATGCTGCCCGGTACGACTTTGTGGTGGATGCTATCGATACGCTTGCTCCCAAGTGCTATTTGATAGCGGAAACGCTGAAGCGGCATATCAAGATTGTGTCGAGTATGGGGGCGGGGGCCAAGAGTGATATTACTCAAATACGGTTTGCCGATATATGGGACACTTATCATTGCGGACTGAGCAAGGCGGTAAGAAAACGCTTGCAGAAACTGGGGATTAAACGGAAGCTCCCGGTTGTATTCAGTACCGAGCAAGCCGACCCGAAGGCGGTGCTGTTGACGGAAGATGAACAGAATAAAAAGTCCACTTGCGGAACTGTAAGCTATATGCCGGCCGTATTTGGCTGCTATCTGGCGGAATATGTCATTAAAAGATTGTAACAGTAACTAAAACAATGATACGATTAGAAGGAATCACGAAGAGTTTCGGTAATTTGCAGGTATTGCGTGGCATCGACCTGGAGATAAAAAAAGGGGAAGTTGTCAGTATTGTCGGTCCCAGCGGTGCGGGAAAGACTACCTTATTGCAGATTATGGGGACGCTGGATATGCCCGACAGCGGTTCGGTAACGATTGACGGTACATTGGTGAACCGTTTGAATGAAAAAGAACTCTCCGCTTTCCGTAACAGGCATATAGGCTTTGTCTTTCAGTTTCACCAATTATTGCCGGAATTCACGGCTTTGGAGAATGTGATGATACCTGCCTTCATTGCCGGAGTAGGGCAGCAGGAAGCGAAAGCGGCGGCTACCGAAATATTGGATTTCATGGGACTGACGGAACGCGCCTCGCATAAACCCAATGAGCTGTCCGGTGGCGAGAAACAAAGGGTTGCTGTCGCACGTGCGCTCATCAATCATCCTGCGGTGGTGTTGGCGGATGAACCGTCCGGAAGTCTGGACACCCATAACAAAGAGGAGCTGCATCAGTTGTTCTTTGATTTGCGCAACCGTTTAGGGCAGACGTTTGTGATTGTGACGCACGATGAGGGGCTGGCGCAAATTACCGACCGCACCATTCATCTGAAAGACGGTGAAGTTTGCAAAGAATAGCTGTCTGTTCTTTTCTTATTCAAAGCAGACATAGGGGCTCAGCCGTTCCAAATCACTTTCGGTGAATTCTTCATAGAGGGTAAACGGCTTGAGGCTATGGAGCGCTCCTTTCTTCTTGCGGTATTCCACGAGGGCTTTTGCCTGATAAAAATTTATATAGGGATGGTGGCGAAGACGTTCTATGCCGACGCGGTTCAGATTGATGCGCCGGATTTCAGAGGGCGTAACGGTGAACCATGCTTGCAGTTGGCGATAATTCAAATGAATCTCCTGCAATTGCTCTATTTGGTAAAAACCGCCTAAACGTTGCCGGTAGTTTACTATTAACCGGGCTATACCGCTGCCTATACCGGGAATCTTTTTCAATTCGGCGGTATCTGCGCGGTTTAAGTCGAGTATTGTGCCTGTCGGATATTTATAAATACTGTCTTTCCCGGCCTGCCGAAGGGTGAGTAAAGAGGTCGCCTTTCTTATAGTGTCTTCTGCCGTAAAATAGATGTAGGGAGAGAGCGTTTGGTACTGTTCTTCTGTCAACCCATATACTTTTTTGAAGTCTTCGGCCTTGCGGAACTTTCCTCCTTTGCTTCGATAGCGTAAGATGTTCTTTGCCATCCATGCGGGAAGGCCTAAGCGGCAGAAGGTGACGGAGTCCGTACGGTTAGGGTCGAAAGGAGCCAATACAACTGTTCTCTTTTTATAGCTCTCCGATTTCTTGAAACGGCTGTTCTCGTTTCTTTCTTGTTCCCGCACAGAGCTGATAAAGTTGTCGTATTCTTTCAAGGCGGCAGCCTGTATCCTGGCTTCCTCCTCAGAAAGCTGCCTGCTGTTTTGCCGGAAAGAATAAATATATCCGGAGAGAAAGATGAGGATTATCCCAATGATGAGAACAAGGATACCTCGCCTTTCTCCCCGGGAGAAGTATAAGAAGTCTTTAAACGGATTCTTCATTACTGTTTATTTGAAGAAACCCAACTCGTTGATGAAAATAAGTCCGATTCCTATTGGAGCGATATATTTCAGAATGAAGATAAGTAATCTGTATATATGTATATTTAAAGTTCCGTTATTGCTGACTTCTTCCCATACAATCTTTTTATCCAGATACCAGCCGGTGAAGAGAGAGATAAAGAAACCGCCTAAGGGCAACATGATTTTGGCGGTGACGAAGTCGAACAAATCGAACAGGTTAAGGCCGAAAATCGTGTAATCCTTTCCTACGCCTAATGACAGCGAACATAATACTCCCAGTATGATACAACCGGCTGTAACTAATCTTGCGGCTTTACCACGCGTGAATTTGAATTCCTCATGCAGGTATGCCGTTACCACTTCGTGTAAGGAAATCGTTGAAGTCAATGCTGCAAGCGCCAGTAAAACGTAGAACATGATGGACAAGACAATTGCCAGCCAAGGTATGTTGCCGAATGCCTGTTGAAATACATTGGGCAATGTGATGAACAGTAAACTCGGTCCTGCATCCGGCTGAATGCCGACTGAAAACGCAGCGGGAAAGATGATGAACCCGGCGAGAATGGCTACTAACGTGTCTATACCTGCTACATTGAGCGCTGTTTTAGGCAGGTTGGTATCGTTTCTGAAATAGGAAGCGTATGTACAGAGACATCCCATGCCAAGACTGAGTGAAAAGAACGCTTGTCCCATCGCGCCTAAAAATACATTACCGTCCACTTTACTGAAGTCTGGTTTCAGCAGGAATTCGATACCCTCACCGGCACCGGGTAATGATACGGAACAAATGGCAAGTACTATCAACAGGATGAACAGCATGGGCATCATTATTTTGGCTGATTTCTCAATGCCTTTTTCCACTCCCTTTATGATGATGAAGTGGGTGACCAACAGGAATACTATCAGCCAGATAACAGGGCGCCACGGATTACTGACAAAACCGTTGAAGGAGGCGATGAATTCTGCGGCGGACTTGCCGGCAAAACTGTTGGTAGCGGCCTCTCCTATAAATTCCAGAGTCCAGCCCGCTACTACCGAGTAGTAGCCCAAAATCAGGAATCCGGCTAATACGCCCATTCGTCCCACCCAACGCCATTGGGTTCCCGGAGCCAGTTTTTGATACGCTCCGGCAGTATTGGCGCGTGAACGGCGTCCGATAAGAAATTCGGCTATCATGATAGGAATACCTAATATCAGTACGCATACCAGGTAAATCAGAATGAAGGCTGCGCCGCCATGATTACCTGTCTCGAAAGGGAATCTCCATATATTACCCAGACCAACTGCGGAACCGGCTGAAGCAAGTATCACCCCCAGTTTACTTCCAAAGTTAGCTCTTTCATTTCTTGTCATAAAACGTGGATTTTTCTTACAATTCGTTATTAATACCTCTTAAAACGTGCAAATATAGAAAATGTTCCATACTTTTGCGCACAGATTGTTCATAATTTGAGATATGCTATATTATATTAAGAAATATCCGATATCGCTGACAGTAATACTTGCTGTAATCTATTTGTCGTTCTTCAAACCGCCCGCTACCGAGCTGGGCACTATCCCTAATCTTGACAAGGTGGTACATATTTGTATGTATTTCGGTATGTCGGGCATGTTATGGCTGGAGTTCTTGAGGGCGCATAGGAGAGACCGTACTCCTATATGGCACGCATGGTTGGGAGCGTTTGTCTGCCCGGTATTGTTTAGCGGGGCGGTGGAACTTTTGCAGGAGTATTGCACTACCTACCGTGGCGGCGATTGGCTGGATTTTGCAGCCAATACCACGGGGGCTGTGCTGGCGTCATTGGTAGCTTATTTCGTGTTGAAACCTAAAATGATGCGCCGGTCTTAAAGATAATCCACTACCGTATTCAGTTTTATACCGTTTGAACCTTTTATCAGGATGGTCTTTCCGCAAGGTTTATTCTTTTGGAGTTCGGCTATTAAAGCCGGAGCGTCGGGATAGGTGGGATAGGTGTGACGGGTCGCCGCGAATAATTCACCTACCAGCGCCACGTCTTTAAAGCCGTATTCTTGCAGGCAGTTCACTATCTTCTGATGTTCCCCGGGACTGTCTTTTCCCAATTCACGCATATCTCCCAATATCAGCATTTTGCCTCCTGCCTGCATGTTGTGGAAATTACTGATGGCCGCCAGCATACTTGTAGGGTTGGCATTGTAGGCATCGATAATCAGTGTGTTGTCCGCAGTCTTTTTCAGTTGCGAGCGGTTGTTTCGAGGTTCGTATGCATGCAGTGCCTTGTCTATTTTTGCCGCTTCCACTCCGAAGAAATGTCCGATAGTGATGGCTGCCAGTGCATTGGGGAAGTTATAGTCGCCAATCAGTTGAGTTTGCACTTCATGACGTTCTCCTGCTTTTCCGGCTTTCCATTCGAAAGTAAGGTAAGGAGAGTTGCCGGTGACGTGACCGTTGATATAGAGATTGTCTTCCTCTCCGTAAGTTACCGGATTCAGCCCCCATGCTATTTGGGTGAGGTAAGGATTGTCCTGATGGATAAAGATGGTGGGGTTACCCTGCCGGCGCAGATAGTCGTACAGTTCGCCTTTAGTCCGGATGACACCTTCGAAAGAGCCGAATCCTTCCAAATGCGCTTTTCCTACATTGGTGATAATTCCATAATCGGGTTCGGCTATTTCCACCAGTTCCTTAATGTCGCCGGGATGGCTGGCGCCCATTTCCACTACGCCGAGTTCGTGCTCTGCTTTCAGGCGGAGAAGGGTGAGCGGCACGCCGATCGGGTTATTCAGATTTCCCAGCGTGTACAGTATGTTGTACTTTTGGGACAATACGGCGGATATAAGTTCTTTTGTTGTAGTTTTACCATTGGTTCCTGTAATGCCGATGATGCGCGTGCCCAGTTGGCGGCGGTGATAATTGGCAAGCTGTTGCAGGGTGCGAAGGCAATTGTCCACTAATATGTAATGTGTGTCTCCGGCAGGAACATAGGCGGCTTCGTCCACGACGGCATAGGCGCTTCCCGTTTCCAGGGCTTTGGCGGCAAAGGCATTGCCGTTGAACGTATCGCCTTTCAAGGCGATAAACAGTGAGCCTTCCGGACAGTTGCGGCTGTCGGTGGTTACACCGGTACAGCTAAGAAATATCTGATAAAGAGCGGTTATATCCATGGTTTCCCCTTCTTTTGAAGTACGGTTGAAAAATCTGTTTATACGGCTGCAAAGATATGGTTTAATTTGCTACATTGCATGGGGCGGCGTGGAAAAAAAAGACTGTTATATTTCCTTAGCCTTTTAGCGGCAAAGTCAATAGGAAGCGGCAACCGTTGGTGTAGTCGGGGTCGAGCACCAGGCTTCCACCCATCTTTTCTGCGCAGATACGCCCTATGGGCAGTCCCAGACCGGTGCCTTGCACGAAAGTATCCACTTTGGCAAACCGTTCGAATACGAATTCCTGCTTATCGGCGGAAATTCCTGTTCCGGTATCCGATACACTGAAAATAATGCGCCGCCGCTCTTTGTCCGTATGCCATTCAAGAAGAATATGTCCGTTCGTGGTGAACTTCGTTGCATTTTTCAGTAAATGTGAGAGTATCTGGCTGACACGCTCCGGATTGGTATGAAAATGGAATTCGCTTTGTTCGGCCTGCAATTCGAGACTGACTCCCGGCTTCAGGTCTTGCCGGGCTTTGGTTATACATTTCCGGCATAACTCTGTGGCGTCGGTCATGATATGGGTCGGAATTTCCGTTCCGCTGTCTAAACTCGAAATGTCCAGCACGTCTTCTACCAATTGCAGCAGGTTGTTACTGCCTTGCTCTATGATTCCGGCATATTCCTGCGCTTCCGTACTGTCACCGCTGATGCTGCTTAATATTTGGGAGAAACCTACAATGGAATTTAACGGGGTACGAATCTCATGGCTCATATTCTGTATGAACTCGGTTTTCATCATGCTCGCTTTCTCGGCACGCTCTTTGGCGACGAGCAGTTCCTGTTCGGAGATGAGCAATTGTTTGTTCTTCTCGGAGACGGCTTTTTGCGATGCCCTGAGTTTTCCGTTGAGCAGATGTTCACGATAGAAGAATATGGCGCCGAGAACCAACAAAACAACAAGCAGGATGATGATGCGCTGTTTGTTGGCTAAATCCCGTTGTTGGGCTTCTTGTTGAAGTTCTGCTTTCTCGATGTTGAGTTTCTCTACTCCTAATATGGCCGAGAATTCTCCGGCGGCGATATCTTCGTAAATCCGGTTCGCGGAATCTGTTTTCTGGATATACGCCTGATAATACTCTACTGCTTTGGCATTATTTCCCATTTCCTGATAGATGATTGCCGTGTTCCGCAGGGCGTCTCCCCGATTGATTTTGTCCATATAGTTTTGAGAGATATGCTCTTGAACGGATAATGCTTTGGAATATTGGCGTGTGGCCATATAATAATTCCTTTCATTCAGATAATAATCGCTTGCCATCCGTTTTACTTCTTTCTTCTCGTCCAACAGCTTTTTGGCTTTTTGCAAGCATCCTTTCATTTGGGGATAGTCCTTAAGGGCCTGGTAATAATCGGCGGATCTCAAATAAAAATAGAACTCCTGCGAATCGCTGTATATGTTTTCCTTGGCCTTATCCAGTTTTTCTTTGGCTTTCTCCATTTCTCCCAGGGAACAATAGAAGGAGGCCAGTAAGGAATAAGTGTTTGATAAATTATAGGTGTCTATTTTATATTTCAGGATTATCTCGATTTCCTTTTCCCGATTCTCGGCTGCCAATTTGAAAAGTCTTTTGACTTGATAGATGGAGCTTAATATATTATAGGCGTTTGCCATGCCGGCGGGGTAGTTGTCCGCTTCGGCTTGCTTCATCATTTTATCGGCTTCGTAAAGAGCGGTATTGTATTGCTGCTGTTTGATGTGGTAGTTGATCAGTCTTTTGCTCCAGGCAAAGTAGTAGTATTTGGGTTGCCGGGTTTCTGTGGCAAACTGCTTCACAAGTTCCACATAGTATAAAATACTGTCTTTGTCGGTACCTCGAAAGTAATGGTAATCCAGTTTGTTGGTCAGGGCTACTGCCTGCATACGCAAATCATGCTTCTCGCCAGCCATTTGGAACAGCGTGTCAGCCATCTGCATAATGACGGGGGACGATATTTCGGCTTTGCAACGGAGATAGTATTTGTATAAAATACTGTCTACACGGTATTCTTCCATCGCGTTTTTCTGTTGTCCCCAAACCGATACGTTATGCGGCATAAGCAGGAAATGCAAAATGCAGAATAACGTGGGAAAAATATATTTTGAACTTACCTTCATGATAAATACTTGTATATTCTGAACAAAGATACTTTATTTTTTGGACTTGGTGTACCAGCAACGCCTTTTTTGTTTACATTTGCAGATATATAAGTAAAAAAGAACTGTCCATGAAAGCTCTGCAATCCAAATATATAAATGTCAATGGTTTCTTGTTAGACCTTTCCTCTCCCTGCGTCATGGGAATTCTTAATGTCACTCCCGATTCTTTTTATGCAGGCAGCCGTATGCAGACGGAAATCGACATAACACACCGCATAGAACAGATAGTGGGCGAGGGAGCCGGTATTGTTGATGTCGGCGCTTACTCTTCGCGTCCCAATGCGGAGAATGTGTCGCCTGCGGAAGAGATGGAACGTTTGCGTATGGGGCTGGGCATTCTAAGAAAGGTGCAGCCCGACGCCGTTGTTTCGGTAGATACCTTTAGGGCGGATGTGGCAAGGATGTGCGTTGAGGAGTACGGTGTGGCAATCATTAATGACATAGCCGCCGGAGAAATGGACGGCGATATGTTCCGTACGGTTGCCGACTTGAATGTTCCTTATATCATGATGCATATGCAGGGCACGCCGCAAAATATGCAGCAAAACCCTCATTATGATAATTTACTGAAAGAGGTGTTTATGTACTTTGCCCGCAAGGTTCAGCAGCTGCGCGATTTAGGAGTAAAGGATATTATATTGGATCCGGGATTCGGCTTTGGCAAGACCGTTGAACATAATTACGAGTTGCTGGCCCATCTGGAAGAGTTCCGTATTTTTGAACTTCCCTTGCTGGCCGGCGTTTCCCGTAAGTCTATGATTTATCGCTTGTTGGGAACTACTCCGCAAGAGGCGCTGAACGGTACAACCGTATTGGATACCATTTGTTTATTGAAGGGTGCCGATATCCTTCGCGTGCACGATGTGCGCGAAGCGGTGGAAACGGTGAAAATCGTTGAGGCTATGAAGAAAGAGGGTGCAAAGCCTATGGAATGAGAATTGATAGCTGATTAGTTAATACTTAATATTTAGAGAACCGTGTTTTTTGAATTTGGCATAAAAGACTTTATAGATATATTGCTGGTGGCTTTCCTGCTTTACTATACGTACAAGCTGATGAAAGCTTCCGGGTCCATCAACGTGTTTACGGGTATTCTGGTATTTATCTTGATTTGGCTGGTGGTTTCGCAGGTGTTGGAGATGAAACTGCTGGGTTCTATTTTTGATAAGCTGGTCAGTGTAGGAGTGTTAGCGCTGATTATTTTGTTTCAGGACGAAATACGGCGTTTTCTGCTTACGCTCGGTTCGCATCAACATGCCAGTGCACTGGTGCGTTTCTTTACGGGAAACAAGAAGGAGAGTATGGAGCACGATGAAATTATGCCCGTTGTAATGGCTTGCATCAGTATGGGCAAGCAGAAAGTCGGTGCGTTGATTGTCATTGAACATAATATGCCGTTGGACGATGTGGTGCGTACGGGCGAAATTATCAATGCCAATATAAACCAGCGTTTGATAGAGAATATCTTTTTCAAGAATAGTCCGTTGCACGACGGGGCTATGGTTATCAGCAAGAAACGTATCAAGGCGGCGGGATGCATCCTTCCTGTATCGCACAATCTGGATATTCCGAAAGAATTGGGCTTGCGGCATCGTGCTGCCATGGGAATCTCTCAGGTATCGGACGCTCATGCCATCATTGTGTCAGAGGAGACAGGGTCCATTTCGGTTGCCTATAAAGGGCAGTTCTATCTGCGTTTGAACGCGGAAGAACTGGAGAGTCTTTTGACAAAAGATATTTAAATGGATTGACTTTGTTTTGCTGATTTATAACAACCTGATAATCAATAGTAATTGTATAAAGCAGTCTCTGTCGTATACTGAGATACCCTAAGTATACGACAGAGGTACCCTAAGTATGCGACTGAGGCTATCTCGATATGCGGCTTATTTCCCAAGATTCTCTCTCTGTAAAGATAAGTAACTTATAATTCATAATTTATAACTGGATAAAATGGATGGACGAAACTTTTTACGAGCCGGCGGGATGACCGCTCCGGACGGGGCGGATAACAAATCCGCTGTCGCTGCTGCCATCAATCATTTTGGTGTGACGGAAGCCGATTTAAGGAAAGTAATGGCGACTGCTTTGGAAAAAGGCGGGGATTACGCAGACCTTTATTTTGAGCATACGTTCAATAACAATGTGAGTTTGATGGATGGTAAGGTAAACAATTGCGGCTCCAACATAGATTTTGGTATGGGAGTGCGCGTACTGGCCGGAGATAGGAGCGGTTATGCGTACGTAGAAGGTGTTACTTTGGAAGAAATGTTGCGTGCCGCACGCACTGCCGCCCGTATTGCGTCTTCGGGTAAGGCGGGTGTGCCTGTTGGACTGACGGAGCAGACGATATCTCAAAACCGTTATGCTGTGACGATTCCCTGGGAAGACGTAAGCGTAAAAGAAAAGATTCCTTATCTGGAAAAGCTGAATGAGAAAATCTTTTCTTTGGATAGTCGCGTTCGGAAGGTGCAGGCATACTTGCAGGACAGTACGTCGCATGTGCTGTTTTGTAATTCGGAAGGTATCAGCTATTACGATTACCGCCCGATGGCGTCTTTCATGGCCGTTTGTATCATGGAAGAAAACGGAAAAATGGAGAACGGTTATGCCGGCAGGTCTTATCGCAGAGGCTTTGAGTTTATGACAGATGACATTATAGACGTGATTGCCCGTGAGGTAGTAGACCGAACAGCCATTCTGTTTAAAGCCATCAAACCTAAAGGTGGTGAAATGCCTGTTGTAATGGGCGCGGGCGGTTCGGGAATCTTGTTGCACGAGGCTATCGGCCACGCTTTTGAGGCGGACTTCAACCGTAAGGACATATCTATATTTTCCGGTCAGCTGAATAAGAAAGTGTGCAGCGAGCATATCAATGTGGTGGACGACGGTACGATTCCCTTTAACCGCGGTGCTGTGAATTTTGACGATGAAGGTGTGGAGGGACAGAAAACGTACATCGTCCGGGAAGGCGTGCTCACCAGCTACCTGCACGACCGTATCAGTGCCAGACATTACGGCGTGAACCCCACCGGAAACGGTCGCCGCGATACATTCCGCAACGTACCTATTCCCCGTATGCGCGCTACGTATATGGAAGCCGGCAATATGAAAGAAGCGGATATTATTTCTACGGTGAAGAACGGTATTTTCGTAGATACGTTTACGAATGGGCAGGTTCAGATTGGGGCCGGTGACTTTACGTTCTTTGTGAAGTCCGGTTACTTGATTGAGGATGGAAAGCTGACGCAGCCCGTTAAGGATATCAATATCATAGGCAATGGGCCGAAAGCATTGGCGGACATCACGATGGTAGCCGACAATGATAGGATTGACAATGGTACATGGACCTGTGGTAAAGACGGGCAGTCTTGCCCGGTGACGTGCGGTATGCCGTCGGCGCTGGTCAGCAAACTCACCGTAGGAGGGGAAAACTAAATACTAACGGATAATTGATAGCTGATAATGTTTTTCTGACTATCAGTTATCCACAGTCAACTAAGAATATGATTACAGACAATAATAAAAAACTGGCGCAGTGGGCAATGGATTATGCCTTGAAAAACGGATGCCGGGCAGTGAAGTTGGCGCTGTACTCCAACTCCAACGCTTCGTTTGAATTACGCGATGGCAAAATGGACAGATTGCAGCAAGCCTCGGAAAGCGGGCTTAGTATCAGTTTGTATGTTGATGGCAAATACGGTTCTTATTCAACCAATCGTTTGGATAAGAAGGAACTGGAGTCGTTTATAAAGAATGGCATCGACTCTACGCGTTATCTGGCCGTAGACGAGGCGCGTGTACTGCCCGATACTTCCCGTTATTATAAGGGTGGAAAACCTGATTTACAATTATTCGACGAGCGGTTCGAAACTATCAATCCGGATGATAAGGTGGCTGTCGCACGTGCCGCCGCCGAGGAGGTTTTGGGCAAAGACAACCGCGTTATATCCGTAAGCACCTCGTATGGTGACGGTGAAAACTCTTCTTACCGTTTGACGAGCAATGGTTTCGAAGGAGAGTCCAAGTCTACCTGGTTCTCAGTATCTGCCGATGTGGCATTGCGGGGAGAGGGAGAGGCGCGTCCGTCTTCTTACTGGTATGACTCGGCTTTGTTTTACGATAAACTGGTGAAGTCGGGTATAGGCGCAACGGCCTTGGAACGCGCGCTGCGCAAACTCGGACAAAAGAAGGTGGCTTCCGGCAAATATACGATGGTGGTAGATTCTGTGAATTCAAGTAGTTTGCTTCGTCCGATGCTGAGCGCGCTGTATGGTTCTGCGTTGCAGCAAAAGAACTCTTTCCTGCTGGATAAGCTGAATGCCAAGGTTGGTGGCGGGCTGTTGAATCTCATGGACGAGCCTCATATCATAGGAGCAAGGGGCGCACGTTATTTCGACAGCGAAGGAGTGGCTACGGAGCCACGCCCTATCTTTGAAGACGGAGTGCTGAAAACATACTTCATCGACACTTACAATTCCCGGAAGATGGGAGTGGAACCTACCGTTGACTCTCCTTCCTTATTGGTACTCAAACCGGGAAACAAAGATTTGAACGGTTTGGTGGCGGATGTGCGGAAAGGCATTCTGGTTACCGGATTCAATGGCGGTAACTGTAACAGCAGCTCCGGAGATTTCTCGTACGGTATCGAAGGATTTCTGATTGAGAACGGCAAACCGACCCGGCCAATCAGCGAAATGAATGTCACGGGCAATATGATTACGCTTTGGGCGTCTTTATCGGCTGTGGGTAATGATCCCCGTTTGTCTTCTTCATGGCGTATTCCGTCCTTGGTATTCGAGGACGTGGACTTCAGCGGATTGTAATAACCGCTAATTCAGCATTAAACTCATGTAAGGGTGTAAGGACGATAATATCTTTTCGGTAAGTTCGCCGATAGTGAGTGCCAAGTGACTGCCCGGCAGGCGCTTGGCGCTATTCATGCACTTGCCGTTATTCAGATAGTAGTAACCGTTATTGGCGCTGATTTGCGGATCTGTAAGAGCAATGCTCATTTCCTGTTCCGGGTGCTCGGCGGCATATTGTTGCAGTACCGTTTTGGCATTGATGATGCGCGCCATACCCAATACTTGCGGGTTTTGCCCTGCCACAGCCGGAGCAATAACTCGAATGGACGGGATATTCAGTTGTCCGCAAATGCGTTGTAGCAATAATGAGTGCATCTCAGGGGTTTCCGCAACGACTTCTCCTGCCTGCCAAGTACTGCCTGCCGGGTATACAATGGCTAATGCCGGAATTTTATCGCCTTGTTTCAATATATAGACACATCCTTTCCCCAATTGTAAATCGGCAAGAATCACCCGGAAGTCTGTTTCCGTATGCTGGATGCAATAGGGACGTTCCCGTAATTTCCGGTCCAAATAGCGGTATACCTCTTCCTGATAATCATTTATCTTGTTCAGAACAACTGCTTCGTTAGCGGTAGTAACCTCTGAAGCCGTAAAGATTGTTGAGGAGTACCTGAATACGGGTGCGTAGCCCATGCCGGCATAGTACCCGAATAGCCAAGGCTCCGCCGGAATCAAGGTCGAAACGGCCATGTCATTGTGCAGCATACGGGTAAAGGCCTGCGATAATAGTTCGCGCATAGCCCCGCGATTACGATAATCGGGATGTGTACAGGCGCCCGATACGTATCCTGTCTTGATTTCGTTCTTTCCGAAAGTCATGGGATAGGGCAGCATTTGCAGGGCGGCAATCACTTCTTCACCGCTTTGAATAGCGATGTTGACGCCATTACTGTAACGCAAGCGGAAATACATATCTGTAAATTCATCGCTGTCGTTAAAACATAGCTTCCATAAATTCTTTACTTTTTCCCGCATCGTTTTACCCTTTATCATAATTGTACCATTCTGTCACCTGCCTTATTCCCTGATTTACCACTTGATAGCCTCTACCGGCTGTTCTTTTAAGCAAGCGATATATTTCTCCAGGATAATGGCGGGCTGATAGGAGAGCTTTGCTTTCCGCAGTCCTTCAATGCCCAAGTCCTCTTCCCGGTTGATGTAAATATATTGTTCCGGGATGTGGTTGGCGAATTCGTAATTAATCATGGCATAAGCGCCGTCTATACGGGTGTCGGCCTTTTCTACATGCACTCCGAATGTGTCCTGGTTGATAGGCATGCCGAATGTAAAAGCCGCAATCTTGCCCTCTACATGGAGAATGCCGCCCGTCAGTCCTAACGCGTCAAAGTTATGCAGGGCGTATATCAATGCGCGACGTTCGTTGCCTGTACCTTCATGCTGGTCGCAGTTGTTGACTTTGCACCATTCCGCTTCCAAATCGAGGCACTCTTGAATACGGTCGGCTGTAATGGGAGTATATTCGTAATTATAAGTCTTTTTGAATTTGTTGATATGATTCCGTTTGGCCTGAAACTTTTTGCCGGACAAGGTGGCGAGGTCAGAGCGCAGATATACGTAATCGGCGTAATCCCTGTCCGCTGTGAAGTGGAACCTGCCGGGCATGAAAGTTTCCAGTTCGGAACACATTCCGGCGCAGATACCCAACAGGCAAAAAGGTTCTCCCTCCTGATTGGCATCCTCTATCAGCGCGTCCAGCACTTTGTTTAAATCGCCGTTACCGATAGGCATCATATATACAAGTTCTCCGTCTGCCCAGAATTTCAATAACAGGAAACCGTCCATAATGGCAAACTTAGTGTTGTATAAGAAGCGCCAACTGCACAGGTTGGAGAATGAAAGGTCGCAGTTGCGTCGCGGACTGTTCAGAGTAAAGGAAGTAATCAGGTCTTTGTCTTTTAGTTCGATATCTTTAAATGGAATCATAAATAATTTCTATTGGTTAAGAATATAATAACAAAAATAAGAAGATTTTGTTAGAGTAACCCTAACAATCGTAAAATAGTTGGGGTTAACAAGGCCGTAAATATTCCGTTAAGCGTCAGTCCGAGGCTGGCAAACGCACCGTATTTGCTGCTGATGTCCATTGCTGTGGACGTGCCGACAGCATGGGCGGCTGCTCCTAAGGAAAGTCCTTGCGCCATGGGGCTCCCGATATGGGTGAGTTTCATTGTCTTGAAGCCGAGTATTCCGCCCAACAGACCTACGCAAACCACTACGGCGGCGGTCAGTGCGGGAATGCCGCCTATTGATTTCGTAACTTCCATGGCTATCGGGGTGGTAACGGATTTTGGAGCCAGCGAGTAAATAATCTCGTCGGAAGCTCCCATCAGTTTCGCTATCAGGACTACGGAGATAACTCCTACAATACATCCGGCCAATTGTGAAAGCAGGATAGGCAGCAATTGTTTTTTGATGGTCTCCAATTGCAGATACAAAGGAACGCCCAGTGCGACGACGGCCGGTTTGAGCCAGAATTCAATCAGATGTCCGCCTTTGTTATAAGTGTCATAACTGATATTTGTCATTTTCAGGAAAATGATAAGTATGGCGATAGTGAGCAAGATGGGGTTCAGCAGCATGATTCCTGTCTTCTTTTGAAGAAGCTTGGCTAAGAAGAATATCCCGAAAGTAATAGCCAGCAGGAAGAATTCGTTTTCTAAAAAGTTCATTTGATTTTACGTGTTAATTGGTGAACCCATCCGGTAACCACGAGTACCAACAGGGTGCTGACTAATGAGGCGATGACAATAGGCCAGAATTCGGCGGCGATAATGTCGAAATAGAGCATGAGGGCTACACCGGGCGGAATGAAGAAGAATCCCAGGTTAGCAACTAAAAAGTCGGACATTCCCTGCACCCAGTGCAGTTTTATCCAACCCAACTTTAAGAAAAGGGTGAGCAGCAGCATGCCGATGATGCTGGACGGAAGTTTGATACCCGTTAAGAATACAATCAATTCACCCAAAGCCAAACATCCGAAAAGGATGGCGCATTGACGGATCATAATACCTGATTATTAAATAATACCTACCTGTTGAAAACATTGAAAACGCTGCAAAGTTAGCTATTTGGAGTGAGGAACTATCCCGTAAATCATCTGTTAGTGTTAAATATTATAATAATTCTCATTTGATGTAGAAAAAGCCTCGAAATTGCAATGTGTATATTGCAAAATTATGTACTTTTGCGGCGTGAATAACACGAACTACCGATTCTTATACACAATTAAAATATCATGCAAAGATTAATTAATGAAATTTTAGAGCGTGCGAAAGCCGATCGTCAACGCATTGTTCTTCCTGAAGGTACGGAAGAACGCACATTGAAAGCTGCCAATCAAATTTTGACAGATGGTATTGCAGACCTGATTCTTTTGGGCAATCCTGCTGAAATCAACGCTTGTGCAACGGAGTGGGGGCTTGGTAATATTTCCAAGGCGACCATTATCGATCCGGAAAACAATCCGAGATTGGAAGAATACGCACAGTTGCTGTTCGAGTTACGTAAGAAAAAAGGCATGACCATTGAAGAAGCTCGTAAGCTGGCAACCAATCCGCTTTATCTGGGCTGTTTGATTATCAAGAACGGTGATGCGGACGGTCAGTTGGCCGGTGCGCGCAATACTACCGGCGATGTGCTTCGTCCGGCTTTGCAGATTATCAAGACGGCTCCCGGCATTACTTGTGTTTCCGGTGCGATGCTGTTGCTGACGCATGCTCCCGAATATGGTAAGAATGGTATTCTGGTAATGGGTGACGTTGCCGTAACTCCGGTTCCCGATGCTTCTCAATTGGCTCAAATCGCTGTTTGTACTGCACGTACGGCTAAGGCTGTCGCAGGTCTGGACCCGAAAGTGGCGCTGTTGAGTTTCTCTACGAAAGGTTCTGCAAAACACGAAGTGGTGGACAAAGTAGTGGAAGCTTTGAAGATTGCTAAAGAAATGGCTCCTGATATCGCTATCGACGGCGAATTGCAGGCTGACGCGGCGTTGGTTCCCGAAGTCGGCGCCAGCAAAGCTCCGGGTTCCGCTATTGCGGGTAATGCGAATGTACTCGTTGTTCCGAGCCTTGAAGTGGGTAATATCTCCTACAAATTGGTACAGCGCCTCGGACATGCCGATGCAGTCGGTCCGATTCTGCAAGGTATCGCACGTCCGGTAAACGACTTGTCGCGCGGCTGCTCTATCGAAGATGTTTACCGCATGATTGCGATTACTGCGAACCAGGCTATCGCCGCTAAACACACCAAATAACTTTAAATCTGATATAATATGAAAGTTTTAGTATTGAACTGCGGTAGCTCGTCCATCAAATACAAATTGTTTGATATGGACCACAAAGAGGTTATCGCTCAAGGTGGTATTGAAAAAATCGGGCTGAAAGGCTCCTTCCTGAAATTGACCTTGCCTGATGGCGAGAAAAAGATTCTGGAAAAAGACATACCGGAACATACCGTAGGTGTAGAGTTCATCCTGAATACATTGATCAGCTCCGAATACGGCGCCATCAAGTCTTTGGACGAAATCAATGCGGTAGGTCACCGTATGGTACACGGAGGTGAGAAATTCAGCGAATCCGTATTGCTGACTCAGGAAGTGCTGGACGCGTTTACCGCTTGTAATGATTTGGCTCCGCTTCACAATCCCGCCAACCTGAAGGGTGTAAATGCGGTTTCCGCCATTCTGCCTGATGTTCCGCAGATCGGTGTGTTTGATACCGCTTTCCATCAGACAATGCCTGATTATGCATATATGTACGCCGTTCCTTACGAACTGTATGAAAAATATGGCGTTCGCCGTTATGGTTTCCACGGAACCTCTCACCGTTATGTATCAAAGCGTGTGTGCGAATTCCTGGGTGTACAGCCGGAAGGAAAGAAAATAATTACCTGCCACATCGGTAACGGTGGCTCCGTCTCTGCCATTAAAGACGGCAAATGCATGGATACCAGCATGGGTTTGACTCCGTTGGAAGGTTTGATGATGGGTACTCGTAGCGGTGACATCGATGCCGGTGCCGTTACTTTCATCATGGATAAGGAAAATCTGGATGCAAACGGAGTATCCAATCTGCTGAACAAGAAGAGCGGCGTGATGGGTATTTTCGGTGAGTCAAGCGATATGCGCGACTTGGAGAATGCCGTAGCTGCCGGTAATCCGAGAGCTATTCTGGCAGAAAAGATGTATTTCTACCGCATCAAGAAGTATGTAGGCGCTTATGCCGCTGCTTTGGGCGGTGTGGATATCATCGTATTTACGGGCGGTGTTGGCGAGAACCAGTGCAACTGCCGCAGCGAAGTATGCGAAGGCCTCGGATTTATGGGCGTCAAGGTCGATTTGGAAAAGAACAAGGTTCGCGGTGAAGAAGCTGTAATCTCCACAGACGATTCTAAGGTGAAGGTAGTGGTTATCCCGACCGATGAAGAACTGATGATTGCTTCTGACACAATGGCTATCTTGAGCAAATAACAGTATTGTAATAAGGACTTGATACGAGTGCCGGAAACAGTCAAGACTGTTTCCGGCACTTTCTTTTTCATAACATCGTCATATGTGAATGATTTAAAATTCTTATCTTTGTTTCCCTATAAAGGAAAAACACTGACATTACAGATAATTTTAAATAGAACAGTTTATGAAACGATTAATGTATGTATTGCTCTTTGTATTGCTGACGGGCGTATCCTATGCGCAGCAGGCAAAGTATGTATTCTATTTCATCGGTGATGGAATGGGAGTGAACCAGGTGAACGGTACGGAGATGTACCTGGCTGAACAAGAAGGACGTATCGGTGTAAAACCGCTTTTGTTTACGACCTTCCCGGTTGGTACCGTGGCTACGACTTTTTCCGCCACTAATTCCGTGACCGATTCTTCAGCGGCCGGTACGGCTCTTGCCACCGGTGCAAAGACATACAATGGGGCTATCGGTATGGACGATGATAAAAACGTCTTGCAGACAGTTGCCGAGAAAGCCAAGAAGTCCGGTAAGAAAGTAGGTGTCACTACCAGTGTCAGCGTAGACCACGCTACTCCGGCGGCGTTCTACGCTCACCAGCCCAACCGTAGCATGTATTACGAAATCGCGCTCGACTTGCCGAAAGCCGGTTTTGACTTTTATGCGGGCGGCGGCTTCCTGAAGCCTGCTACGACTGCCGATAAGAAAGAAGCGCCGAGTATCTTCCCCATTATAGAAGAAGCGGGTTATACGATTGCCCGCGGCTTGGACGAATACAAGACCAAAGCTGCGGATGCGAAGAAGATGATACTTATCCAGAAAGAGGGTGCCGTTCCATCTTGCCTTCCTTATGCTATTGACCGTGAAGAAGGCGACCTTACCTTACCGGAAATAACGGAAAGCGCCATTTCGTTCCTGACAAAAGGAAACAATAAAGGTTTCTTCCTTATGGTAGAAGGCGGCAAAATAGACTGGGCTTGCCACGGTAATGACCCTGCCACCGTTTTTGAAGAAGTTATCGATTTGGACAATGCGGTAAAGGTCGCCTATGAGTTCTACAAGAAGCACCCGAAAGAAACTCTGATTGTCGTAACCGCCGACCACGAGACCGGTGGCCTGGGGCTGGGCATCGGAAAGTATGAATTGCACTTGAAATCCCTGTTGAATCAGAAACAATCCCAAGACCTTCTTTCCAAAGCGATTACCGACTTGCGTAAAGAGAAATCCGGTAAGGCTTCATGGGATGAGGTAAAGGCGTTACTTGCCGATAAAATGGGCTTCTGGAAAGAGCTGCCTTTAACCTGGGAACAGGAAAAGATGCTTCGTGATGAATATGAAACGTCTTTCGTAAAGAACAAGATTGTTTTCGAGGAGAGCCTTTATGCCAAGACCGAGCCGTTGGCCGCCGCTGCCAAAAAGGTAATGAGCCAGATAGCCATGGTGGGATGGACCAGCTCCAGCCATACAGCCGGTTATGTTCCTGTTTTTGCAATAGGTGCGGGCTCCGGGCTGTTTGTCGGCAAGATGGATAATACGGAAATTCCGAAACGCATTGCCAAAGCTGCCGGATATAAATAAGAAAAAGGGTCAGATAATAGAAATAGGGTGTCAAAACTATGATTGACACCCTATTTTCATTCTATCTCTTTTTTGATGATCTCATCCATTTCTTTAATGAGCTTTTTCCGTTCTTTGGCGGATTTTACTTTTTGCTCTTTATAGCCGAGGTCTGTCCGTTCGGAAACTTCCTCGCTCCATTCTTCAAATTTATTCTCTGCCGGGCGGCCGTTCGGGTCTATGTTCTCTTCGGCAATCGAATCGTTTCTGTAAATCATATCATCCATAACGCTTTTGTTTTTTAATGGTTATGATGATACTACAAGATACCGGGCAAAAAGTTCCGGCTTTTTGTCCTTTTTCGTAATCATTTATAAGAATAAACGATTCTTGAAAGTCGAGATGGATGGCTTATAGTTTGGTCTCTCCTTCGATAAACTCCTCCAGGAAAAGGTTCTCACCGTCGAATACGGCATAAGAGAAATAATTTATCCAGTCGCCGAGGATAAGGACACGGGCGGTGGCGCTCAACATCAAATCCAGTTCGATGTGCCGGTGACCGTAGATGAAGAAGTTGATGTTCGGGTGGCTTTTCAGGTAATCTTTAGTATAGAGTACCAGATGTTCATTGTTCTCGCCCATGTAGTCGGGCTCTTTCCCGTCTATTCTTTTCAGACGGCTGTGCTTGGCCCACGTCAGTCCGAGCTCTACGCTCCAACGGGGATGCAGGGCGGAGAACAGAGTTTGAAGCGTACGGCTGTGAAACATGGTACGCAGCAGCTTGAATTTTTTATCCGGATCGCCCAGTCCGTCGCCATGGGCCAGGTAGAACTCTTTTCCGTAGATTTCCGTAGTGAGAGGCTCGCGGTGAATGATGATCCCGCATTCTTTAGTCAGATAATCTCCGCACCAGATGTCGTGATTGCCGGTGAAGAAGTGTACTTCCACGCCCATATCCGTCAGTTCGGACAACTTGCCGAGAAAGCGGGTGTAACCTTTGGGCACGACCGTGCGGAATTCGTACCAGAAGTCGAACATGTCGCCCAGCAAATATACGGCAGCCGCCTTATGTTTGATACTGTCGAGGAAGTTGACTAACCGTCGTTCCTGTGTCCGTCCGTGCTCGATGGCCCGTGAACCCAGGTGTGCGTCTGATAGGAAATATACGTTCTTCATTTATACACAGTTCCGTTATTCGTTAGAGAAAACCCAATTCCAGTTTGGCTTCTTCGCTCATCATGTCCTTGTCCCATTCGGGTTCGAATACCAGGTTGATGGTGGCGGAATTCACTCCGTCTATCGATTCTATCTTTTGGCGGACATCCTCCATGATGAAGTCTGCGGCGGGGCAGTTGGGAGCCGTCAGGGTCATGTCGATGGTTGCGTCGCCGCTGTCGGCAACATCTATTTTGTAGATGAGCCCCAAGTCGTACACATTTACCGGAATCTCCGGGTCGAATACGGTTTTCAGCATGGCAACTATTTTCTCTTCTATTTCAAATTTGGTCATATTCGTACGGTTTGTTGGTTTAGCGAAGCAAATCTAAAGATTTTAATTGAAACTACAAAGAATGTACACACTACATTACAGCGCTCCTTCGTCATTAAAACTGTAATATCTGCCGTCTGTGACTATAACGTGGTCAATCAGGCGGATGTTCATGGTTTGCGCGCCTTTCTGTATGAACTGCGTCAGCCGGCGGTCGTTCATGCTGGGATGCGGGTTTCCCGAAGGATGGTTGTGTATCAGCGCAATCTGTGTGGCGCGTTGCAGCAATGCTTCGCGCAGGATGCTTCTTACATCGGCGCTGGTTTGGTCGATGCCGCCCCGGCTGATTCGTACCTTATCGATGACACGGGAAGCCTGGTTGAGCAGGAGCACCCAAAATTCTTCTATGGTGAGGTCGCACAACAGCGGATGGAAGATTTCGTAGATGTCGTTGGACGAGTGTATCACGGCACGTTCCGGATGCTCTTGCTGTCTTCTGCGTTTACCCAGTTCGAGGGCGGCCATGATGGCGATGCTTTTGGCGGGTCCGAGACCTTTGAAGCGGGAGAAGTCGCGTACTTCCCATTTCCCTAATTGGTTCAGGTCGTTGTTACAGCAGGCAAGTGTCCGCTGCATCAGTGCTACGGCGCTCTCTTCGGTGTTTCCCGAGCCGATAAGTATGGCCAGCAGCTCTGCGTCGCTCAGGGCTTCCGCGCCTTTCAGCATCATTTTCTCCCGCGGACGGTCTTCGGCTGCCCACCGGTTGATTGTTAATTTCTCCATGCCTTTTCTTCTTACCGCCTGCAGCTCCTTCACTGCCCGTTATTTATAAAAGTTCTTTTTGAATGCCTCAAACTCGTCTTTACCGAGTATGCAGCGGTTCCACCAGGCACGCCAGAAACCGGTTCCGTATCCGATAAGCTGGATGAAAGATGCGGCGATGGAATAGATGCCGATGCGCAGGCTCTTGTTCCGGATAGCGGAATCCGTGCAGACAAGTAACGCATACAACGCGATCGGAAGCAGGCTGTACGGACAGAAGAGCGCGCTTGCCAGCAGTACGGCTACTCCTAATGTGAATACGGCTGGCAGCAGGTGAACTATTTTTAGAGATTCGGGATATTTCTTGTAGAGGTTGATGCGGGCAATGCCGGAGTTGTGTACCTGCTTGAAGAACTTCTTCAAGTCCGTCCGCCGTTTATGATATACCCATGCTCCGGGAAATAGCCTGCATTGATATCCGCCTTTGAAGATGCGGATGCTGAAATCGATGTCTTCTCCGAAACGCATCCGTGAAAAGCCGCCGAGCGTTTCGTAAACTTCACGGCGTACGCCCATATTGAAGCTTCGCGGATAGAACTTGTCCATCTTCTTCTTCCCGCCGCGGATGCCGCCGGTAGTGAAGAACGAAGTCATGGAATAGTTGATGGCTTTCTGTATATCGGTAAACGATGCATGCGCCCGGTCCGGTCCGCCAAAAGCGTCGGCGGGGGCTTTCCGCAACTCTTCTTCCACCGCCGCAAAATAGCCTTCGGGAAGGATGCAGTCGGAGTCGAGTATAATCAGGTATTCCCCCCGGCTGCGTTCGGCACCGTAATTGCGCGTTTGCCCCGGCCCGGAATTGGGTTTGGCGTAATAATGGATATCCAGCATGTTCTGATAACGGTCTGCGATGTCCTTGCAAGGAACGGAAGAGCCGTCCTCTGCAATGATGACTTCAAAATCCTTAAAGCTTTGCCGGGTAAGGCTTTGCAGGAGTTCGTCCACTTCATCGGGGCGGTTGTATACGGGGATGATAACGGAGTATCGCATATCTCTGTGTCTTTTTCTTTATCGGGTTGCGGAAGTTGATGTTGCAAAGATACGCTTTTATTTGGTGATAGATAGGGGATGGTACAATAAATAACAAGAGGCCGCATCGTCAGTCATAATTCGTCAGACAGATGTCATCCTTTCGTTCAACAGCCGTTGCCCGTTCGTTAGACAGCTGTCTAACGAACGGGCAACGGCTGTCTAACGAATTAGCATGTAGTATTAAAGATACTGATAAGTCCGGTAGGAACGCATAAATCCTGCGAATGCCGTTATTAGGAACTAAATCCGATGGACACGACAAATTCCGGTTCTGGCATTCCTCAGGCATGTAGGTTATGGCCTTACATTGCTCGGTTCGTGGCGGCATTTTTATCGCCATGTGCTGTAAAAAGAAAAAGCCTGTCGGGGCGAACTGTCCCGACAGGCTTCCAACTATTTAAAGAAGGAGTTTTATACTTTTACGCGACCTACGTAAGAACCGTCACGAGTATCGATTTCGATGGTTTCGCCTTCGTTGATGAACAACGGCACGCGTACTGTCGCGCCTGATTCTACTGTTGCAGGTTTCAGGGTGTTGGTAGCTGTATCGCCTTTCAATCCCGGTTCGGTGTATGTAATCTTCTGCTGAATCTTCACAGGTACGTCGGCATACAGAACCGTTTCGGTAGAAGCGTCGGATACCACGTCTACAACCATTCCTTCCAACAAGAAGTCTACGCCGTTAATCAAGTCGTGAGCGATAGGAATTTGGTCAAAAGTTTCCTGGTTCATAAACTGGTAGTTGTCGCCGTCATGATAGAGATATTGATGGGGACGACGCTCTACGCGTACGTCTTCCAGCTTTTCGCCGATGTTGAAGCGGCGTTCAAGAACATAGCCGTTGACTACATCTTTCAGCTTGGTACGCATGAAAGTATTACCTTTTCCCGGTTTTACATGCAGGAATTCGATGCAGAAATACAGTTTGCCGTCCATGCGGATGCAAGTTCCGTTTTTAATGTCTTGGGCATTAATCATACTTTTATAGTCTTTATTATTATTATGTTATTAAGATGTTTCCCTTGATTTGCGGGTGCAAAAGTAATGGAAATCGGTAAAAAACACAAAAAGTTTTGAGATAAAATGAGTTATCTCTTGGTTATTTTAGAAAAAGTCTCTATTTTTGCAGCCCGATTACGTAGAATAATAACATAAAACAAGATACAGTAATGAAAAGAACATTTCAACCTTCTAACAGAAAGAGAAAAAACAAACACGGATTCCGTGAGAGAATGGCTACAGCCAATGGTCGTAGAGTATTGGCCGCACGTCGTGCCAAAGGCAGAAAGAAACTGACTGTTTCTGACGAATACAACGGAGTGAAGGCGTAAGTCATTCCTTTTGATAGAGAAATAAGAAAGCCGCAAAGGACTGGTGACAGTGTTTTGCGGCTTTTCTTTTGTGAAACTTTCAAGAAAACATCATTGCAATGCGCCTAAATTGCATTATCTTTGCAACAAAAGCGAAGATAAACCGCACCTCGGCATAAAAAATGAACAAGTTCTTTTATTCTGCTCTCTGTTTGCATTATCTTTGCACCAAATTGTAGTGATTATGACTATAAAGGAATTTTTTTCTTTCCGGCAGAACAAATACTTCTGGATAAACGTCATGGCAATGATTGTTGTGGTAGCCTTGTTGCTGTTCGGAACTTTAAAAGGAATAGATATATATACCCGCCACGGTGAGGCTGTGGTAGTACCTGATGTGAAGGGCATGACGGTAGCGGAAGCCGGAACGGTGTTCGGTAACCGGGGGCTGGCCTGTGTCGTTTCCGATTCCACTTACGTCAAGGACAAACCTGCCGGCTGCATTTTGGACTATAATCCGGCCGCCGGACAAAAGGTGAAAGAAGGCCGTATCATTTATCTGACAATCAACGCCATCAATATACCTTTGCAGGCTGTTCCCGATGTGGCGGATAACAGTTCCTTGCGTCAGGCCGAAGCGCGCATTCTGGCTTCGGGCTTCAAGCTGAACGACATCGAATACATGGCAGGTGAAAAGGACTGGGTATATGGCGTGAAGTATCAGGGGCGCATGCTCGCCATCGATGAAAAAGTGCCTATGGGCGCAACGCTGACTTTGATGGTGGGCAATGGTGACAGAGAGGTACTGGAAAGCGATTCTTTGTCCGCGAATAACGGAACGGAGACTCAGGAACCGGTTGGTTCCGAAGGTTCTGCGGCCGATGAGTCTTGGTTTTGAATTTAACGCAGGTAGGTGTACGGGAATGAAGCTGTCTTTAATTCTTAAAAAGGACAAACGATGATCGAAGAGTTACCGGACGACATAGAAAATGATGTACTGGACGATATAGAACCTGTCGGTGATGAGTCGCAGCTTTATGAGCACTTCCGCGTGGTAGTGGATAAAGGGCAGGAGATGATGCGTGTGGACAAATATCTGTTCGACCGTCTGACCAATGCTTCGCGTAACCGTATACAGAAAGCCGCCGATGCCGGATTTGTGATGGCGAACGATAAGCCGGTCAAGAGCAGTTACAAAGTGAAACCTTTGGACGTGATAACGGTGATGATGGACCGTCCCCGTTACGAAAATGAGGTTATCCCCGAAGATATTCCCCTGGATATAGTGTATGAAGACAAGTACCTGATGGTTGTCAATAAGCCGGCGGGGTTGGTGGTACATCCCGGGCACGGGAATTATCACGGTACGCTCGTCAACGCCATCGCCTGGCACATGAAAGATATTCCCGATTACGATGCCAACGACCCGCATGTGGGGCTTGTGCACCGTATCGACAAAGATACGTCCGGTTTGCTGGTGATTGCCAAAACACCGGATGCCAAGACCAATCTCGGTCTGCAATTCTTCAATAAAACCACCAAACGCCGTTACCGTGCCCTCGTCTGGGGAAATGTGGAACAAGACGAAGGTACAATCATCGGTAATGTGGGGCGTAATCCTAAAGACCGTATGCAGATGACCGTTCTGCCCGATGACCAGGGTAAGCATGCCGTTACCCATTATCGTGTGCTGGAACGCCTGGGGTATGTGACGCTTGTGGAGTGTATCCTCGAAACAGGCCGTACCCATCAAATCCGTGTGCACATGAAGCATATCGGACATATCCTCTTTAATGATGAACGCTATGGCGGCCATGAGATTCTGAAAGGGACCCATTTTGCCAAATACAAACAGTTTGTAAACAATTGCTTTGATACTTGTCCGCGGCAGGCGCTTCATGCCATGACGCTGGGGTTCGTACATCCCGTCACCGGGGAGGAAATGTACTTTACCTCGGAGTTGCCGGATGATATGAGTCGGCTGATTGATAAGTGGAGAGGCTATATTAGTAATAGAGAATTAGAATGAAACGCACAATTGCTATTGTATGCGGAGGAGACACTTCCGAATTCGAAGTTTCCCTGCGTAGTGCACAAGGAATCTACTCCTTCATCGACAAGGAGAGATACACATTATATATAGTAGAGATGCAGGGGCCGGACTGGCACGTGCAGCTTCCCGACGGTACGAAAGCTCCGGTAGACCGTAATGATTTCAGCTTCCGGCTGAACGGCGCGAAGGTTGTATTCGATTTTGCATATATCACCATTCACGGAACTCCGGGTGAGGACGGGCGTTTGCAGGGATATTTCGATATGCTTCATATACCTTATTCCTGTTGCGGAGTGCTTGCGGCCGCACTGACGTATGATAAGTTTGCCTGCAATCAATATCTGAAAACGTTCGGTGTGCGTATCGCCGACTCTTTGCTGCTTCGCCAGGGGCAGTCTGTTTCCGACGAAGATGTGATTGAGAAGATAGGCTTGCCTTGTTTCATCAAGCCCAGTCTGGGCGGTTCCAGCTTCGGGGTGACGAAGGTAAATACGAAAGAGCAGATACAACCTGCCGTTGCAAAGGCTTTCGCCGAAGCGAAAGAAGTCTTGGTAGAGGCTTTTATGGAAGGTATGGAGATTACTTGCGGTTGCTACAAGACCAAAGAAAAGTCTGTGGTGTTCCCTATTACGGAAGTGGTATCGCATAATGAGTATTTTGACTATAAAGCCAAATATAACGGTGAGTCGGACGAAATAACTCCGGCACGCATTCCCGATGAACTGCGCGACCGCGTGCAGAAACTTACTTCCGCCATTTATGATATCCTCGGAGCTTCCGGAATTATCCGCGTAGACTATATCATTACCGAAGGAGAAAAAATAAATCTGCTGGAAGTAAACACTACTCCGGGTATGACCGCTACCAGTTTTATCCCGCAGCAGGTACGTGCGGCGAACCTGGATATTAAAGATGTAATGACAGATATAATAGAAAACCAATTTTAGATATTAACTATTAGGTATCAACCGACTATTAGATGCCCGTTTATTAGTCTTGAAACCAAATGCTTATTGTTTAAAATTTAAAATTGCATATCATGGAATTTGAAGAAATCCGCCCTTATCATGACGAAGAACTACCTCAGATTTTTGAGGAATTAATTGCTGACCCGGCCTTCCAACAAGTGGCTTGCGCCGTTATGCCGGGTGTTCCTTTTGAGGCTATCGCGCAGAAAATGCGTGCGAGCAAGACCAAGCAGGAGTTCCAGGAAAACCTTTGCTACGGCATCTTGCATAAATTGGCCAAAGATACTACAGACGGACTGATACTGGAAAGTATGGCTGTGTTGAACAAGCAGTCTGCCTATACCTATGTGTCCAATCACAGGGACATCATTCTCGACTCCGGTTTCTTGTCTGTTCTTCTGGTGGAGCAGGGGTTGGATACCGTAGAAATCGCTATCGGTGATAATCTGCTGATTTATCCCTGGATTAAGAAATTGGTGCGTATCAATAAATGCTTCACCGTGCAGCGCGCGCTTACCATGCGCCAGATGTTGGAGTCGTCCATTCGTATGTCGCGTTATATGCACTACACGATTGCGGAAAAGAAGCAGTCTATCTGGATAGCCCAACGCGAGGGACGTGCCAAGGACTCTAATGACATCACGCAGGATAGCGTTCTGAAAATGTTGGCGATGGGCGGCGACGGAGACATCATCACCAATCTTCAGGAACTGAATATCGTTCCGCTTTCCATTTCGTACGAATATGATCCTTGCGACTATCTGAAAGCGCAGGAATTCCAGCTGAAGCGTGATATACCCGACTTTAAGAAAACCACGGATGACGACTTGCTGAACATGCAGACCGGACTTCTGGGATACAAAGGCCGTGTATGTTTCCGTATGGCATCTTGTATCAATGAAGATTTGGGCGAATTGGACAGAACATTGCCGAAACCGGAGTTGTTCGTTGCCATATCCGCTTTGATTGATAAGCGGATTCATGCCAACTATCGTATTTTTGCCAATAATTATGTGGCTCACGACTTGCTGCACAATGCCGAAGAGTTTGTTGAACATTATACGGCAGAGGATAAGAAGCGTTTTACAAGTTATATTGACGGTCAGCTGGAGCGTATCACTATTCCTGACAAGGATGTGGATTTTTTGCGTGAGAAGTTGTTGCTGATGTATGCCAATCCGTTGACGAATTATTTGGCTGCGACCAAGTAAGGGCTTGTCGATTGATTGCGTAAAGAGGAATCGTAACAGTGTGTAGTAAGTGGGTATGAAAAAGTACTGCTGTGGTCTGTTTGTCGTCGTTGTGTCGTGCCTGTCGGTATCATGCGGCGATGATGACTATCATTATCCTTCCGTGAAGCAGGATTTTATGACTGCGTTTTCCGGAGCGGACGGACGGTTGGAGTCGGTGTTGACCGATGAAGGCGAGACGTTTCAAATTCTTGAGGACGCGTCAGGCCTGCGTACGAACGCGGATGCATCCGTTCGTATTGTCGCCAATTATGAGACATCGGTCGCCGGTGACGGTCGGGTTTCAGGCGTAAAACTGTATGCTCTGTTGCAAACGATTTCTCCCCTGCCTCTGACTGCCGGTGAATTTGAAGGGGGAGTGAAAACGGAACCTTCTGAAATACGGAGTATTTGGTTGGGATATGATTATCTGAATGTTGTTTTAGAGGTGAAGCAGCAGGGCAAACATCTTTTTCATTTTGTAGAGGATGGAGTTTCGATAGATGAAGATAGCGGACGCGCCAAAGTGCGGTTGACTTTATATCACGATGTGAGTAGCGATGTGCAAGATTACGGTAAGCGTGCCTATCTGTCCGTTCCCTTAAAACAATATATGACTGAAGGTGTGCAGGGCGTGGATGTTTATTTCAGTATTTATACTTATTCCGATAGCTTCAAAACCTATGTCCTGGATGAAACGGGGCTTCATGTAGAGGGGAATTGATTTCATATACATTATAAATAGATATGAAACAGGTGTCATAAGGACTTTATGGCACCTGTTTTCTTTTTACATGTTATTGTGATAACCGGCATCGGCAATTGTCAGTTCGATGCCCATTTCCTCTAAGCGTAAAGCGGTGGAAGGGGGGATGCGGGAGTCGGTGATGATATGGTCGACATCCTCCATGTCGGAAATCTTGCTGAAACCGCGCCGCCCGAATTTGGAAGAATCTGCAAGCACAATCGTTTTCTGGGCGGTTTGCATCATGACGCGGTTAAGACTTGCTTCCATCATGTTGGTGGTGGTGATACCGAAATCGAGGTCGATACCGTCTACACCGATGAATAACTTGCTGCACGAGAAGTCCGCCAATATATTCTCTGCATATTTCCCTACTACGGACAGGCTGCTATGCCGTAATATACCGCCCAGTTGGATGATATATATGTTCTTTTCGCTTGCCAGGATATTCGATACTTCCATGGAAGCGGTAATGACGGTCAATTCGTCCACCGGAACTATGCTGCGCGCGAGTGCGTGCATGGTTGTTCCCGATGCTATGAGTATAGAATCTTTGGGAGCGATGAGGCTTGCGGCTTTCATTCCGATCAGTCTCTTCTCCTCGACATACAGCTTTTCCTTCTCGCTAACATTCCTGTTGTCGATATAGGGGTCTATTAAAATCGCTTTTCCGTGATTTCGGTATAGTTTCTTTTCTCTTTCGAGATCGGTTAAGTCCTTGCGTATCGTAACTGACGAAACGTTAAGGTGTGTGGCTAAGTCCGTTACCAGAATCGAATTATGCTGTATCAACAATTCTAATATGATAGATTGTCTCTCTTCTTTTGTCATAATAAGCTTGAAAATCGTATTTAATGCGCTAATATACTTGAAAAAAACAGTATGGGAAAACTCATGATGCTAAGAAATTATAAAACAGTAGTTCTGTTATCTTTTCTTTTGAAACGTAAGTCTTGTTGTTGCTTTTTTATATAAAACTTCCTGTTCGAAGATTTTTTTTTCTGCTTTTTAGTAAAAAAACAAAGGAAATGTTTCGTTATTATAAAAATAGAATTTATATTTGTTGCGAAATGAAACCTAAGTCGTTTTGATAAGAAAGCAAAAGCGCTGTTATCCTAATCTTGAAATCAAACGACGTTAACTAATATTATAAGAGACATGGTACTTAATGGCGAAATTAACGAATTTGACATCATTATTATTGGTGGAGGTGCGACCGGAGCGGGTACGGCAAGAGATTGTTCCTTACGTGGAATGCGTGTTTTGCTTGTAGAACGCTTTGATTTTGCTGCTGGTGCCACCGGGCGAAACCACGGATTGCTTCATAGTGGCGCCCGTTATGCGGTGACTGATAGGGAATCGGCTGCCGAATGTATCAAGGAGAATATGATTCTTCGGAAGATAGCGCGCCATTGTGTGGAAGAAAACGGCGGCTTGTTCATCTCTCTTCCGGAAGACGACCTTTCGTATCAAAACTTATTTGTGGAATCGTGTCGGGCCGCAGGTATCAATGCGCAAGTGATAGACCCTGCCGAGGCGAGATTGATAGAACCTTCTGTTAATCCTGCCATAACAGGAGCGGTGAAAGTGCCTGACGGTTCGATAGACCCTTTCAGACTGACTCTGGCAAATGTTATTGATGCCAAAGCTCACGGTGCGAAAGTACTGGTTTATCATGAAGTGACAGCATTGATTCAGGACCGGGGAAGTATCGTCGGAGTCACTGTATTTAATCATAAAACGAAAACAGAACATAATTATTACGCACCTCTGACTATTAATGCGGGAGGTATTTGGGGACATGGCATTGCTGCAAAAGCAGGCATAAGGGTGGACATGTTCCCTGCAAAAGGCTCATTATTGATTTTTGGGCATCGAATCAATAATGTTGTGCTTAACCGTTGCCGCAAGCCTGCCAATGCAGATATTCTTGTTCCTGGAGATACGATCTGCCTGATTGGAACGACATCCAGTCGCGTGGGCTTTGATGAGGTGGATGATGTGCGGGTTACGTCGGAAGAGGTTGATTTGTTGTTGTCGGAGGGGGAGAAGTTGGCTCCTGCTTTGGCTACAACTCGTATTTTGCGCGCATACGCCGGCGTTCGTCCGCTGGTGGCTGCCGATAACGACCCTTCCGGACGTAACATCAGCCGTGGCATCGTGTTGCTGGATCATGAGATACGTGATGGTGTTGCGGGCTTTGTAACTATTACCGGCGGAAAGCTGATGACTTATCGACTGATGGCGGAATGGGCTACGAATCTGGCTTGCAAGAAACTTGGCATTGACAAGCCTTGTACTACGATGAATGAACCCCTTCCCGGTTCGCGTTTGGAAGAGGGGCGGTCTGACGGTAAACAAGTGACGACGGATCAATCCAAACGTTCTTCGGTCGGACGTCACGGTGAAATGGCCGCCAGGATTGCGTCGGAAAGCAAGTATGACAATAGTCTGGTTTGCGAATGTGAAGATGTGACCGTAGGTGAGGTAAACTATGCTGTAAACGAACTTGATGTGCATAATCTGATAGACTTGCGTCGTCGCACACGCGTCGGTATGGGAACCTGTCAGGGAGAACTCTGCGCTTGTCGTGCGGCAGGATTGTTGGGTGAGGCGCATAATTGTTCTCAAAAAGCGAAGAATGACCTGGCTTCGTTCCTGAACGAACGCTGGAAAGGATTGTATCCTGTGGCATGGGGCGAAGCATTGCGTGAAAGTGAATATACCCAGTGGGTATACAGTGGAGTTTGTGGAATGGAATAAAATGAATAGAGATGAAATTTGATACTTTAATAATAGGTGGGGGACTTGCCGGTCTGACGTGTGGAATCCGTTTGCAGAAGAATGGCGTGAAATGTGCTATCGTTTCCACCGGGCAAAGTGCGTTGCATTTTTCTTCCGGTTCATTTGATTTGCTTAACGAGCTTGCCGACGGGACAAAGGTGGACAATCCTGTGGCTGCGGCTGACAAGGTTAGTGCGAACCATCCATACGCTAAGTTGGGCGATAATTTTGCCTACTACGTTCGTGAAGCAAAGCAGCAGTTCCTCGATTGCGGCATTGAAGTGAACGGTGACGCCGAGCATAATCATTTACGCATAACTCCGATGGGTACGTTGAAGCCGACGTGGCTGACGTTCTCTGATTTTACGCCGCTTTCCTCGGCAAATGATATAGCCGGTAAGAAGATTCTGGTAGTCAATATGGCCGGATTCCTTGATTTCAACACGAAGTTTGTTGCCGACAGCTTTGAGAAGTATGGCGCCGAATGCCGGATTTCCTCTATTAATCTTCCGGAACTGGAAAGATTACGGATCAGTCCGACGGAAATGCGTTCTACCAATATTGCCAGAGTATTGGAGAATGAAAAAACGTTTGAAGCTTTGATTCTGGAGTTGACCGGAAAGATATCCGATTTCGACATCGTTGCTTTGCCGGCTGTATTCGGATTGTCGTCCGCGGCGCCGGTAAAGAAGTTGAAAGAATCGTTGGATATTCCGGTGTGGCTGATTCCTACAATGCCGCCTTCCGTTCCGGGTATTCGTGCGCAGCAACAACTCCGCCGTTCTTTTGAAGAGTTGGGAGGAGTTTATATGTTGGGTGATACGGTAGTGAAAGCTGATTTCAGCGGTAATAAAGTGCAGGCGGTATACTCTGTCAATCATGGAGACATCTCATTTGTGGCGGAAAACTTTATCCTTGCTTCGGGCAGCTATTTCAGCAACGGATTGGTTGCGCAGCCGGATAGCGTTATCGAACCAGTTTTCGGCAGTGATGTCGATTTCACTCCCGGACGTGACAGTTGGTATGACAAGGCTTTCTTCAATAAACAGAATTATATGACATTCGGTGTAGCTACCGATGATAAGTTACGGATAAAGATTAAGGGTGATGCGCAACGGAATCTGTTTGCCATTGGGTCGGTGTTGAGCGGGTCCAATACAATACATGAAGGTTGCGGTGCCGGTATTTCCATGCTTACGGCATTATATGTAGCGGATAACTTAATAAAAGGATGATGTCATGAATATGCAGCAGAATAATATAAGCGAAAACAATTTTGAGCAATGTATCAAATGTACGGTTTGTACGGTATATTGTCCGGTTATCCCGGTGAATCCTAAATATCCCGGTCCGAAGCAGGCCGGTCCGGACGAAGAGCGTCTTCGCTTGAAAAGAGGCGAATATTTTGATGAAGCGCTGAAATATTGCTTGAATTGTAAACGTTGTGAAGTGGCTTGTCCTTCGAATGTGAAGATTGGCGACATCATTCAGTTGGCACGTATCAAATATAGCAAGAAGAAACCGGCGTTGCGCGATATTATGCTGGCAAATACGGATTTTGTAGGTACTATGGCGTCCGCCTTTGCTCCCGTAGTGAATACCACATTGTCTCTGAAACCGGTGAAAATGGTAATGGACGGAGTCTTGAAAATAGACCATCATCGTGTATTTCCGAAGTATTCTTCCCAGACATTCGAGAGCTGGTTCAAAAAGAATGCGATGGCTTCGCAGGATAACTACGGAAAGCATGTAAGTTTCTTCCACGGTTGCTACATCAATTATAATTTCCCCCGGTTGGGTAAAGATATGGTGAGTGTGCTTAACGCAATAGGCTATGGAGTGCATTTGCTTGAAAAAGAGAAATGCTGCGGAGTGGCTTTGATTTCCAACGGTTTGATAAATCAGGCGCGCAAGCAAGCTGAAGCAAATCTCCGCTCTGTCCGTAAGTCGATTTTTGAAGATAAGCGTCCGGTAGTCGGGGCTTCGTCGACTTGTATTTTTACAATGAGGGATGAATATCCGCATTTGCTTGGAATTGATAATGCAGATGTACGCGACAGCATAGAATTGGCTACCCGTTTCATTTTCCGCTTGCTCGAAGAGGGAAATGTAAAACTGAAATTCCGTGATGATGTAAAGATGAAGATAGCCTATCATACGCCTTGCCACATGGAAAAACTCGGTTGGGCGTATTATTCCATCGCTTTGCTGCGCAGTATTCCCAATGTAAATCTCACCGTACTTAATTCCCAATGTTGTGGAATCGCAGGTACATACGGTTTTAAAAAGGAAAACTATGAAACATCACAGGGAATAGGCGCTTCACTGTTCCGTCAGATAGAAGAAGTGGCGGCCGATTTTGTCGCTACCGATTGCGAAACTTGTAAATGGCAGATCGAGATGTCCACTCCGGCAAAAGTAAAACACCCGATTTCGATACTTGCAGAAGCTCTGGACTTAGAAGAAACCAGCAAACTAAATAGTAACAAATAATATTATTCTTAAAATCTTAGTACTATGTGGAATTTTTTAGCACCACCTGCTCATAAGCAGGAATTACCGGCAGAGAAGATTGATTCGACGTATAAAAGTTATCGTTGGCAAGTCTTCCTGGGTATATTTATCGGTTACGCAGGTTTTTATATCGTGCGTAAAAACTTCTCGATGGCCATTCCGGAGCTTGCTCAGTTTGGTTTTGAAAAGGGTGAGTTGAGTATCGTTCTTTCTATGAATGCCGTGGCTTACGCTTTGTCCAAATTCTTGATGGGAAGCGTGTCCGACCGCAGTAATGCACGCGTATTCCTTCCGTTAGGATTGATTTTGGCTGCTGTCTCCATGATGTTTATGATTGTACCGGTGCAGTTCTTCGGTCCGGAACAGAAATCACTGGCTATTATCGTAATGGCTGCTTTAAACTTCCTGGTAGGTTGGTTTAACGGTATGGGCTGGCCTCCTTGCGGACGTGTCATGACTCACTGGTTCTCGGTGACCGAACGCGGAACGATGATGTCCATCTGGAACTGCGCTCATAATGTGGGCGGTGCATTGGTTGGTCCGATGGCTGTTTATGGCGCATTGTGGTTTGGTTCCTGGTTCTATGGTGCTGACTCATCCCGTTACTTCCTCATCGGTACGTATGTATTCCCGGCGGCAGTGGCTATCCTTGTGGCATTAGTGGCATACTGTCTGATACGTGACACTCCTCAATCTTGCGGACTTCCTTCCATTGAGAAGTATCGTAATGATTATCCCAAGAATTATAGCGAGAAGCAGGAGGAAGTGCTTACGGCAAAAGAAATCTTCTTTAAGCATGTATTCAATAACAAGATGCTTTGGTACATTGCTATCGCTAATGCATTTGTCTACATGGTACGTTACGGATGTCTCGATTGGGCTCCTACTTTCCTGAAAGAAGCTCAAGGATATGATATCAAGCAAGCCGGTTGGGCATATTTTGCTTATGAATTTGCGGCAATACCCGGAACATTGGTTTGCGGCTGGTTAAGTGACAAAGTATTTAAGGGCGGACGCGCCATGACTACTATCATCTTCATGGCTATTGTAGCTGTGTTTATTTTCCTTTACTGGCATTTCTCCGATAACTATGTAATTGTAACCTTGTCTCTGATTGCTATCGGTTTCTTCATCTACGGTCCGGTAATGCTGATCGGTGTTCAAGCGCTCGACCTTGCTCCCAAGAATGCCGCCGGTACGGCTGCCGGACTTACCGGGTTCTTCGGGTACTTCTTCGGAACCGCCATCCTTGCCAATGTGGTTCTCGGCTATGTAGCCGAAATGGCAGGCTGGGACTGGACTTTCATACTCCTGCTTATTGCTTGCGCCTTGTCCATTTTATTGATGTCTTTTACGTATAAAGACGAGAAAGCATTACTTGCAGAAAGAAACAAAAAATAATCTTTTTAAGATAATATAGAATGACTTTAAACCAGTATTTACCTTAAAAATTAAACTATGTTGAAGAATCCAATCAAATTAAGCGCAACCTTGTTAGGTATGGCCTTAGTAGCTTTCACTTCCTGTGAAGACCAAGATTTTACAGATGTGAATAATGATGCAACACGTGTTGAAGTAAACACAATCTCTGCCGAAATGGCAAAAGTGCGCGACTATGTACCCGATTATGCTGTAATGGCGCATCGCGGCTCTACTTTCTGGGCCCCGGAAGAAACAGAGTCTGCCTGGCGCTGGGCACGCGAGATGGGTGCGGACTATCTTGAATCCGACCTTCAGTGTACAAAAGACGGTGTTATCCTTGCCAATCACGATGATAACCTGAAACGTACCACCAACATTGAAAACGTATATAGCGAACTGGTACCTGCAACCCGTAAGGCGTTTTATATGCGTCATGGAATGAGTGAGGCAGAAGCTGAAAAGCTTGTTGCAGCCGATAAAGCCAGTTTCCGTCCTTACTATGCAATGTCCTATATGTATGAGGAATTACTTGCTCTTGATGCCGGTAGTTGGTTTAACGAAACAAGCATTGAACAGGCTCGTGAGTCTTTTTCCGAACAACATCAGTATATCTCGGCTCTTGAAGACCAAATCCGTTATGCTGAAGGAAAAATGCTGGCGCGTGATGCCGACGGTGAGCGTATATACACCGTTACCGGTACTTGGAATCCGGATAAACCCCGTGATTGTTTGACGTATAAGTTTGAGTATGTGGATGACCCGCAGGATACCGGTAACCGCCCGGGTGTCTATATTGAATTTAAAGAGTCATGGCTGAACCCTTCGGATTTTGAAAAACGCGTTTATAACAAACTTGATGAACTCGGCTGGAATATCATTACCAAGCCTTGCGACGGAGAACCTTTCTATAAAAATAATAAAGTTAATGTAGGTAATACCAACGGTAAGGTTATTCTTCAGACATTCTCTCTTGAGAGTCTTCGTCGTACAGCAGAAGAGTTCCAGGGTAAGATACCTATGTGTTTCTTGTTGTGGGAAGGTAATGGGGCTACCGACTTGAAATATGACACACCTCAAGGTTATGCTTCTTTCATTAATCTCGGTTTGGAATATAAGGCTCATATCATCGGTCCTTGTATTGCAGGCGCTCCCAATGACTATCCGGAAATGAATGCTCCATGGCAGGCTTATCTTATCAAGAAATCAGGAATGCTCAATCATCCGTACTCATTCGACTCTTATGCGCAAATGGGAAAATATTTCGGCCAGTATAACTGGGGAAATACCGTACAATATGATGAAGTTCTGCATGGTATCTATGGTGACGGTTTGTTTACCAACCGTTCTGAAATGAGTCTGAAATACTTAATTGACAATGGTCTGCGTAAAGCGCCGGCTCCTCAAACGGTTCCGGATGCGGTTGAAACACTTAAAAGACTTGGTTACTAATTAATTTATTAACACTAATACAGATTATATTATATGAAAAAGTATATTTTAATGCCGGTATTGGCTGCATTGTCACTGTCAGGATCGGTAATCCAAGCTCAGGACTTTGATAATAAGCCGGTTGTTAATGTTAGCAACGCCAAGGAAAACTTGAACTTTACGATTGGTGCACGTTTTATGATGGACGGTGCATACTATCACTCTGACTTCACTCCGGTGAAATCGGGAGCTGCTATTACCGATGCACGCATTCGTACCTCGATGAGTTATGAAGACTGGTACTTCTATGCGGATTTTGATTTTTCCAAGGGTAAATTCTCACAGAAGAATATTTTCCTGCAATACTCGTTGGAAGGTGCAAAGGGCACTCATCGCTTTAAAGCCGGTTACTACAACAATCCGGCATCAATGGCAAACAATACCAGTCGCGGAAGTTTGCACTTCATTTCCCGTTCGGCTGCCGCCAACGCTTTCTCGCCATCCCGTGAGTTGGGGTTGAGCTATATTTTCTACAATGATCATTTCTTTGCCAACCAGGGTGTATTTGCGGAAAATAAGTACAATGACCAGCCTGCAGGCTATCAAGGTATGTCATTCGGTGGCCGTTGGGTATGGCGTCCTATCAATAACGAGGACAGAACATTCCACGTAGGAGCTGCTTTCCGCTATGCCAATATTGCTACCGGTACAGTAGAAAATAACGTATTGAAAACAGAGTTGAACATCGGTTCTTCATTGGAAACTTATGTAGACGCCACTCAGGACTTCTTGTCAGCCCAACTGCCGTGGGCGAAAAACGTATTTGATGTGGGTGCTGAGTTCTTATACAAAACAGATAATTTCTTTACTCGTGGTGAGTATATGTACAAACATGTTACTAAAGACCGTGACGATCAGGCATTGTTTGAGGCTAATTTGGGCTCTATCGATTCTTGGGGAACACTTGAATCATGGCAAAAAGGTAATCCGCTCGGCGAGAACTCTTTCCATGGCGCCTATATTGAAGCCGGTTATAAAATCTTCGGTGATCCGTATCAATACAGCAATTCTGATGCTTTGTTGAAAGGTTTAAATGGCAGAGCGCTTGAAGTGGTTGCACGTTACAGCTATACCGGATTGAATGATATCGTTGAAGGTGAAAAGTATGTTCCCGGACGTGACCAATACTACCCTAACGGACTGTTGGCAGACTATCCTTCTACTTCATTAAGTGTAGGCGGCGGTAATATGCATTCCGCTACTCTGGGTGTAAACTACTCTTTCAATAAGTTTGCCCAAGTGATGTTGAGCTACACATACAATCGTCTTGACCGTGATAAATTCCAATATGACAAGAATTTCCACGTGCTTCAAGCTCGTTTGATGTTCCAATTCTAATTGTGTGCATTTGTTTATAATAATGGTTAGTGAGCCTCTGTGGTAGAGGTAACAAAAGGAAAGAGGATGCCGGTTGAGCGAGCATCCTCTTTTTTGTTGTATAGTGAAGACTATGCAGATATTTTCCGCGATATCCGGCATCATAAACAAAAAAGTTATAACTTTGATTACATTTTCAATTCCGACTAAAATGAGTAAACTTATGAAAGCGTTTTTTGCAGGTATTTGCCTGTTCTTTTCCACTCTCGTTTCCTGTCAGCAGAAAGGAGAGGATTTCGAATCCGTTTCGACGGATGAGTTTGCAACATTGATAGCTGATCCCGATATCCAGCGATTGGATGTACGCACGGTTGCCGAATATTCGGAAGAACATATTCCGGGAAGTATCAATATCAATGTGTTGGACGAACAGTTTGCTGTTATAGCAGACTCTACACTTCAAAAGGATAAACCGATAGCTCTTTATTGCCGCAGCGGAAAGCGCAGTAAGAAAGCCGCTACTATCTTGAGCCGGAAAGGCTATAAGGTTTATGACCTTGACAAGGGCTTTATCGGTTGGAAAGAGGCCGGGAAAGAAACGGAGAAATAGTTTATCCCTCTATTTTTGATTTTGTACTTTTGGTACATTCAAAATACCGTTACACTTATGGCTTATGTTTTTCTTCATCCCACAATTGCGGGACGAAGAAAAACATAAGCCATAATAAAATTTTGTATCGTATATAAGCGTATCATCCATAAGAGATACGGAGATTACGACTACGGGAAAGTACTATTTATAAACCTTCTATCAGACGTTTCAACACGACTGTTGCAGAAATCTCACGGTTGGCCGCTTCCGGTATCACAATAGATTGAGGACTTTCAATCACATCATCCGTTACAATCATATTACGGCGTACCGGCAGACAATGCATGAAATAAGCGTTGTTGGTCACGGCCATTTGGCGGTCGCTTACGGTCCAGTCACGGTCTTTACTCAGTATTTGTCCGTAGTTGTCGCCGGTATAGGCAGCCCAGTTCTTGGCATATACGAAATCTGCACCTTCAAAGGCCTTCATCTGGTCGTATTCCACGCGAGCGTTACCCACGAATTTCGGATCGAGTTCATAACCTTCGGGATGAGTAATGACAAAATCGTAGTCCGTGGCATTCATCCATTCTGCAAAGGAGTTGGGAACGGCCTGCGGCAACGGACGAGGATGCGGAGCCCATGTCATAACAACTTTGGGACGTGCCGTTTTCTTATATTCCTCAATGGTAATAAGGTCTGCAAAACTTTGCAGCGGATGGCGTGTGGCGGCTTCCATAGAGAATACCGGACGACCGGAGTATTTGATAAACTGATTCAGTATAACTTCATTATAATCGTATTCACGGTCTTCAAAGCGGGCGAAAGAACGTACGCCGATAACATCGCAGTAGCAGCCCATTACGGGGATGGCCTCCAGTAGATGTTCCGGTTTGTCGCCGTCCATGATGACGCCGCGTTCGGTTTCCAGTTTCCATGCTCCTTGGTTGATGTCCAGTACAATGACATTCATGCCCAGGTTCAGGGCGGCTTTTTGAGTACTGAGGCGGGTACGCAGACTTGAGTTGAAGAATATCATCATCAGTGTCTTGTTACGTCCCAGTTCTACATATTTGAAACGGTCTTTTTTGATTTCGAATGCTTCGTCCAGTGCAGTTTTCAGATTACCGATGTCCTGCACGCAAGTAAAGTTCTTCATACTTTTTTTAGTGATTAATCGTTATTACTTTCTTACCTGTCCTTCTCCTTCAATAATCCACTTGTAGGTGGTGATTTCTTCTAAAGCCATAGGGCCGCGTGCATGCAGCTTCTGTGTACTGATACCAATCTCCGCACCCAATCCGAACTGTGCGCCGTCTGTAAAGGAAGTAGGAGCATTGACATAGACGCAAGCGGCATCCACTTCGCGGCAGAACCAGTCGGCATGTCCCTTATCTTCGGTTACGATACACTCGCTGTGCTTGGAACCATACTGTTGTATATGCGCTATGGCGCTGTCTATGCCTTCAACTATTTTCACGGCCATCTTATAGTCCAGAAATTCTGTACCGAAGTCCTCTTCAGTGGCTTCTTTCAGCAGTTCGGCTGGATAGTGGCCTTGCAAAGAGGCGTATGCAAACGGGTCTGCGTAGATAATTACGTTGCTTTCCTGCAACGGCGCACAGAGCGCAGGCAGGTCTTTCATGCGGTCACCGTCTACGAGCAGACAGTCCAAAGCATTGCACACGCTGACGCGGCGTGTCTTGGCGTTGTTGACGATAGCTGCCCCTTTCTTTACATCCCCGTAGCGGTCGAAGAAGGTGTGGCATATACCTGCACCGGTTTCTATCACCGGGATAGTCGCATTTTGGCGGACAAAGTTGATAAGATTGCTACTGCCGCGAGGGATAATCAAATCTACATAGCCGTTGGCATGCAGTAATTCCGCGGTAGCTTCACGGTCGGCGGGTAACAGTTCCACGATGTGCAGGTCTACTTCAAATCGTTTCAGCACATCGTGTATCACGCTGATAATGGCGAAGTTGGAATAGTCCGCATCACTTCCGCCTTTCAGTATGCAGGCATTACCGCTCTTGAAACAGAGTGAAAATACATCGAAACTGACGTTAGGACGTGCTTCGTAGATGATTCCGATTACTCCGAAAGGTACACTTATACGTTTTATTTTCAGCCCGTTGGGCATCACTCCCTGTTTTTGTACGCGTCCTATCGGTGAGGGTAATTTGGCAACCTTGCGGATGTCGTCTGCAATGCCTTTCAAGCGCTCTGCCGTCAGCATTAAGCGGTCGTACTTCGGATTGGAAATATCCATACGTTCCAGGTCTTTCCGGTTCTCGGCGAGAATAAACTCTGTTCTTTCCTCAGCTGCATCTGCAACGGCCAGCAATATCTGGTTAATCTTTTCGTCGTTCAGCGCCAATAGCTTGCGACTGGCATACTGTACGGCGGAAAAAGTCTTTTTTAAATCCATTTTTTGTGATTTATTAATTGATACTTCTGCAAATGTAGTGATTATAATCGGTATTAATCGGACTTATTCTATATAAAGATAGTCATAATGCACCACCGGCTTCTTACCATGTTTTCCCATAGCCTCGAGAGCTTGCTCCGAACTGCAATTGGCTTTGCCCACGCCCACCGGATTTCCTTCAAAGTCTATGATACGCACAATGTCGTCCTTTTCAAATTCGCCCCGCACATCAATGATGCCTATGGGAAGAATACTGACAGCCTTGTCGGAAGTAAGCACCTGTGTGGCGCAATCGTTGATGTGCAACTCTCCTTTGGCAAAACCCTCGCTGTGAGCTATCCATTTTTTTACACTGGACACAGGCTGGGGAGAGGGAATGAAGCGGGTGTATTTCAATGAGGAATGAGGAACGAAGGATGAAGAATTGGGCTGTGCTGTCATATCCGATGAAGGTTCTTCATCTTTCATTCTTGATTCCTCATTTCTCAGGATATTGACAAGGATATTGTCACGTTTGCCGTTGGCGATGATAACTGTAATTCCTTCATCGGCCACCTTACGGGCAATATTGGTCTTGGTAAGCATACCCCCGCGCCCGAAACTGGATTTGGAAGTCTGTATGTATGAGGACAGGTCTTTACCATGCTCTATCTCCCGAATGACTTCTGATGAAGGGTCAGCCGGCGAGCCGTTGTAGATACCGTCGATATTGCTGAGGATTATCAGGGCTTGCACATCCATCATGGAGGCTATCAGTCCGGAAAGCTCGTCATTATCGGTGAACATCAGTTCGCTGACGGAAATGGTATCGTTCTCGTTGACGATAGGAATCACTCCGTTTTCCAACATTACGGTCATGCAGTTCTTCTGATTGAGATAGTGGCGGCGGGTGGCGAAGTTCTCTTTCATGGTGAGCACTTGCCCCACGGGAATACCGTGTTCACGGAATAGTTCGTAATAGCGGTTGATAAGTTTGGCTTGCCCCACAGCAGAGAACAGCTGGCGTTGGTCTACGCTATCCAGCTTTTTGGTGGGATGTATCTCGCTTCGTCCCGATGCTACGGCTCCGGAAGAAACGAGGATAACTTCTACGCCTGCTTTGTGCAGTTCTGCCACTTGGTCTACAAGGGCGGACATACGGGTTACGTCCAATGTGCCATCACGGCGTGTCAATACATTGCTGCCTATTTTGACAGCAATTCTCGTTAGTTGTTGTTCCATATTTGTGTGTTTCCCGGTGTGGGAAGTTTAATCTCCGTCTTCTTTCTTTTCGTATGAGCGAACAACCTCCATGGCTGCTTCATAATTCGCTTCATTGACGAGCACTGCTACATCGACAGCAGTCTCGGGCAGGACGATGTTGACTACCATCCCATCTTTCAAGGTTGATTCGATGTCATTGTTTCCCAGCAAACTTTTTACAAGTTCGGCTTCCCAAAGCGATCCTTTGAACACTTCGATGAGCTTGCTTTTATCTTCTTCTTTCATAATGGTATGAATTTAGAGTTCTTGTTTTACAAATATAACAAGTTTTTTCGGTTTAATGTTTAATGTCAGGCAATTTGTGCCTACAACTCGATACGCTGCACCGTGACCGCCTCATTCAGAAAGATAGATGCGGATTCGACGAATTTCTCTTCCGCCTCTGTAGTATAATAAGTACATTCGCCGCCTTGTGTACATTTTGCATCTATTTCGGGATGACGGCGGAGATAATCTTTCAAACTGTCCGCCACTAATTTTCCCTGTGATACTATGGTGATACCATCAGGCATATATTGCCGGATTTTAGGCAATAGTATCGGATAATGTGTACAGCCCAGGATAGCGGTGTCTATCTCCCGGTCTTTGGCCAGGAGTTCGTTTATATATTTGCGGATGAAGTAATCCGTTCCGTCTCCTTGCGCTTCGTTGTTCTCTACAAGTGATACCCATAGCGGGCAGGCCTCTCCGCTGACTTTGATGTCGGGGAAAAGTTTATGTATTTCCAAAGGATAGGATTCGGACTTGATGGTTCCGCCTGTGGCAAGAACTCCGACGTGCCGGCTACGGGTTATATTACCGATACATTCCACAGTGGGGCGGATAACTCCCAATACGCGGCGTGCCGGGTCGAGATGTGGCAAATCGTTTATCTGGATACTACGCAGAGCTTTGGCGGATGCCGTATTGCAGGCAAGAATTACCAGGTGACAACCCATTTCAAACAGTTTTGTGACTGCCTGCAATGTGAATTCATAAACGACTTCAAACGAACGTGTTCCGTAGGGAGCGCGGGCATTGTCACCCAGATAGACATAATCGTATTCCGGTAGGGCTTCCCGTATTTTGCTCAGGATAGTAAGCCCACCGTATCCGGAATCGAATACACCGATAGGACCGGGACTGGATGGTAGTTTTTGTTTCATACAATCTTTCTGACGCTAAGAGTATAGTGTGCAGCAAAGATAATGTAATTTGTGAGGATAGGGCACGGATTGCATAGGATTTTACGAATAGGCGAACAGATTCCATATATCTCTCTGTGTAATTCGTGCCCTTAGGATATTTTATTTAATCTTTTCGTAGATGTAGAGCTCATGAATTTCTCCCTTATAACCCTCTTCGCTGAAAGGGCCTTGAGACATGCCCAGAATGATTTGGGTACCTCGGTTATTCAGAACTACCAAGTCATCGTTTACAGGATCAATGGAAAGACCTTCTATTTCACCTGCACGGCGGAAATCACTCATTTCACGGAACAATTCTACTTTTCCGGCTTTGGCACCGGCAGCAATATTTCCTTTACGTGTTACGACCTTTCCGTTTTTATCCAATTTCACGCTGAACGGAGTGTCCCTGACGGGTTCAATCCCGTCTTTTAGTCCTGTATAGGGGACTTCTGTGATGTCAGCAATGTAAATATTGTCAGGAATTTGATACAGAGATTCACCATCATCTGAAGTAAAAAGCATTTTACCGTCGACAATGAAAATGCCTTGACACCAGTAAGGGGTAGGACGACACTGCATCTTCGTATAATACTTTCCGGTTTCGAGACTATAACAATATACATAACGACTATCTACCCAATCGGACATCCATACCATATTCTTATCTCGGTCTACTGCGAGTCCGGATACTTCTACTTGGCCGGATTCGGGACACCAAGGTAGATCTCTTTTCCATTTCAGTGTTTCAGCATCATATACTGACACTGCGATATTATAGCCGCGGCCGTATTCAAACTTTTCTACACCACAGTAAATTTCGCCATTATAAACATCAATGTCACCAAAGTGGTTGGCTATTTCGGGATGTTGAAATGGTTGGTCGTTTTTCATCAACATATTGCCTTCTTTGTCATATTTGTAAAGGACTTTGGTATCCGATACATAATAGTAGTTTTTGTCTACGGCAATTCCTTGACGTCCGGCAACAGGGATCACTTTCTTCAAACGATATTCAGTACCTAAGTGCTGTGCACTTATAGACATTGCACCCAGAACGAATGCCAACAAAACGAATAACTTTTTCATAATAATATGATTTTAGTATGTTTAAAAATAGAAAACACCCATTAATTGAATTTGGTCGGAGCCTCTTTTACCATTGTTACTTATGTCTTTTGCTTTATCAGTATAGAAAGAGTGACAATAGTTAGCTTGTATCTTTACATGATTACAAGGATTGTAGGTTAGACCTAAAAGAATACGGTCGTAGTTATTCAAACTGCTGTCGTTTATTTTATCACGGTAGAAATCGTAGCGTACTACCGGTAAAAATTTCCCGGCATGCCAACCTGCCAAAGCATAAAAACCGTCTTCTTTGATTATGTCACGTCCATCTTTGCAACTTCCTATATGTCCATATTCTGCACGTAAGTCAAGGCCCTTCGGGTCATTGTACCATGCACCTACAATAATACGGTTCATTGGCTGGTAATTGAAAGATTCATCATTAACAGTGCCTTTGTATTCTCCCCAGTTATAAGAAGCTTTGATGTTGAAGAACTTTGTGGGACGGAAAGTTAGGGCGGCAACTATATCTTTGGATTTATTGTTGTCATCCTTCATAGGAAGATGACCGTTGGAAAAGGACAAATTATAACTTAAACGGCTGAAGCCTTGTACTTCATCTGTGAAAAGATCACCGAAGGCCATAATACCGAGGTCTCGTCCATAGTCTACAAAATCATATCCGATGGCATTGCGACAAACCATACGGTAACAGATGTTTGAGAAATCAACAGTTTCTAAGGTTGACGGTGAAAGATCATAGTTTTCATAACCAAGCGGAAGATAGTATTGTCCTGCACGTATTTGAAACGCTTTTGAAATTTTGGCTGTGACAAAAGCGTCCATTACTTGCAAATTCTTTTGGCCATTGCCGTTGGTGGAACCAGCGATACCGTTAAAAGCTTCAATCTGTAAACGGAAAGATACATTTTTAACTACATTCCCATCCATTATTAAACGGAGACGTTTTGCTTGGAATGATGACGAACCATTACCGACAGAGTTGTAGTTCCAACCTGTTTGAAGATAACCGGAAAGCTTAGGCAGTTTTTCTAATACTTTTTCCCATTTTGCAGGTTCAGAATTTTCAATAGCGGCAGCTTCTGACTCTGTTACGGTTACAATCTCTTTTGTAGACTCCGGTTTGGAATCTGCAAGCGCAAAGTTTGGTACCAGTATGGTACCGCTCAAAAAGAGTGCACTGATGATTTTCTGTTTCATGTTGTAATAGATTTAATATGAATAATATTCCTCTTATTGAGGATTTGACTTATTGGTTCTGATTTTCCAACTTTCTGTGTGGAATCTCATTTTAGGATTAGGAGTATCATTGCACTTGACAATGACCGCTCCCTCTTTCTCCCAATATTGTTTAACGGTATAGCCATTCATCGGGCCGTCTTCTTCACCTCTTACAGTTACATCATCAGGATTTACTACAATCTTCAATCCGCATGACTGATTCAGCATATCCATATCTCCACGGCTATTTCCGCCCACGATTAAAGGGCGTGTTTTGATAAAAGTTGGTATTACATTTGCCTTACCATCATCTTGGGGAATAGGCATGATGATTTCATTTGTTAACACTCCGTTCGTTACGACAGATTTTACTCCCAGTATTTGCGTATCAGGTAATCCTAATTCTTCCGCAAGGAACTTTTGATAGAGAAATTCCGGTGATGCAGTGAGTATCCACACTTCAAAACCATATTCTTTTAGGTTGGCAATCAATTGTTTCATTTCAGGATAGAATTTCCCTTGATATGAATCAAGATAACATTCGTAACCCATATCCATGATTTCAGCAGGTGTCATTCCGGATAAAAAGTGAACGCGGTCTTCTACATATGCTTTACCTACATTATTACCATCTTTCACCATACGATTCAATATGGCAAGTTTTTCGATAGATAAAGGGTCTTTCCGACCTTTATAATATTTATCAGCATAACGATAGAGCGCTTCATCTGCAAGATAATAGGGAACCTGTCCGATGACAGTTCCGTCACCGTCGAATACTGCTACTTTACGAGTATTCATTGTGATTGTAGTATTCAGAAAGCTCTCAATTCTATTATTGATTTCGTCTGACCAACCGGATATTCTACGATAGGTTTGTGAGTAAGTTGATACTGAATAGCTACTTACCAATAGAATTATAAACAAAAGTCTGTATGTGCAGTGTGTATTTTTGTTTTTCATATATTGTGTGGAATTTATGTTTTTCATTTTTATGTTTTGTAGTACTATATTGCTACTTTCTAGCAGCTTTTTCTTCTTTGTATGTAAATGACATAAGGAGAATAGATAGTATGCAGGCTGCTATTAGGAGTATGAAAGTCCAGTCCCAGCCTGCCATCTCGGCTACATAGCCGAGAACCACATTGGCAAGGATGGCGGTTCCGAAGAAGTACCCGAAGAACTTGGTACGGGGATAAAAGGTGATAGGATATAAAAAAGGGTTAAGCTGCAAACAGCTTAACCCTTTCGATGAATTCCCCGTTTAGAGGTATGCGGTTTATTTGATACCGATATTATTTGATACCGAGTTGTGTCTTAACTTTAGCGGTTACATCTACACTTTGTGCACCTACATAAGGTATCGGAGTACGAGCCAAGTCGAAGATATATATTACACCTTCAGCCTTACCTACCGCTTGAATGGCTTCGTCCAATTTCTTATAGATAGGAGCCATAGCGTCTTGCTGTGCCTTTTGCATAGACTGATAAGCTTCTTGTTGGAATTGTTCCTGGCGTTGTGCCATATCCTGCAATTCTTTCTGACGTCTTTCGGCAATGTTTTTCGGCAGTGAGTCAGCTTGTGCTAAGAATTCTTGATACTTCTTATTGAACTCTTCCTGAGTACGCTGCATTTCTGTTTGGTACTCTTTAGACATGGCATCCAGGTCGGCTTGCGCTTTTGTATATTCCGGCATGGTGATAATAACTTCTTGAGAGTTCATGTGAGCGAATTTAGTTTGCGCCATAGCTCCCAAAGGGAGAGCGAACATAACTACGAGCAGTGCGATTTTTTTAAGCATAATGTTTATTATTTATTTTGAATGATTATTCCTTGTATAGGATGCAAATGTATGAAATTAATTTGAATATCCTAATTTTGCAAGCACTTCATTGCTTATGTCGATACTTGGAGAAGCGAAGATGATGCTTGATGCGGATGCACGGTCTACTACTGCGGCGTAACCTTTTTGTGTGGATATTTCCTTTACGGCCTCATAAATTTCATCTTGAATAGGTTGCATCAACGCTTCGCGCTTTTTGAAAAGCTCACCTTCCGGGCCGAAGTATTTACGACGTAATTCCGCCGCAGATTTCTCTTTGGCAACAATTTCTTCTTCTTTCTTTGATTTTTGTGCTTCGGAAAGGGTTTTGATAGACGCCTGATAGCTGTCGTATAAACTCTTGGCTTCCTTGCCCAGCTTTTCAACTTCGCTTTGCCATTGTTTGGAAGCCTGGTTCAACTCATTGGTTGCACTTTGGTAAGCCGGGATATTCTTTAAGATATATTCCATGTCAATCAGGGCAAACTTCTGTGCATTGGCTGTCATACCTACGGTAAACAGCAGAAACATGATTAATAAACTCTTTCTCATAACGTTCTGGTTTTAGTTAAACAAATTAGAACTCTTGTCCTAAGATGAAGTGGAACTGGCTGCCGCCGTACTCACTTCTTCCGAATACTTTGTCGAAACCGTAAGCCCAGTCGATACCCATCATACCAATCATAGGAAGGAAGATGCGGACACCGACACCGGCAGAACGTTTCAAATCAAACGGGTTGAATTTGTTTACATCTTGCCAAGCGTTACCGGCTTCAACAAAAGTCAACGCATAAATACTGGTACTTGTTTCCAGCATCAGCGGATATCTTAATTCCAGACCGAGACGTGTATATGCATAGCCTTCGTATCCATAAGGAGTAAGAGAGCTGTTTTCATATCCGCGCAAGGCAATACTTTCGGTTGCATAACTGGAATATCCTGTCATACCGTCGCCACCTACATCAAAGGTTTCGAACGGAGATTTCTTATACTTGTTGTAGTGTCCCAACAAACCGAACTCTACGCGTCCCATCAATACCGGAGTGCGTTTTACGCTGATAGGGTCCATTAACGGGATGTATATTTTGGATTTGAATTTCCACTTGTGGTATTCTATCCATTTATGCATCTTGTTCATGTCGTCCTGACTGCTGGTACTGTATTTGCTGTAATCTGTACCGTCGAACAAGGAGTAAGGCGGTGTCAACTGTGCCGACAGCGAGAATTCGGAACCTTGACGCGGATAAATCGGATTGTCGATAGAGCTGCGTGATAAGGTGAGGTTTATACTCAGGTTGTTACACTTACCGTTGGTAACAGGAAAGTATTGCCAATCACTCAGGATGTAACGTTGGTAGGACAACTCTGCCGTAAATTGGAAGTAGTCATCCGGCCATTTCAGACGCTTACCGAACATCACGGCCAATCCCCACATCTGAATGGATTTGTCCGGGTCGTAATAGTTTTCGTAATTGTTGTAGTTACCGTAGTTGTACATACCATAACCGTACATGCCGCTGTAATAGCTGTTGTAATAGTTATTCATGTATGCAGAATTATAGTAACGGCTGCTGATGTCTGTCTGACGAGAGTAGAACGCAGATACCGAGAACGCATTCGGACGCTTGCCGCCAAACCACGGGTCATAGAATGATACGCTGTATGACTGATAATATTTGGCATTGGTTTGTCCGCTGATAGTCAACGTCTGTCCATCGCCTTGCGGCAGGATACCGCGATAGTTTTCACCCGGATGCAATAAGTTGGCAACGGAGAAGTTTGTGAACTTCAGGCTCAACTTACCGATGATACCCGTTTGTCCCCAACCGGCAGAGAATTCTACCTGGTCGTTTGCTTTGGAGACGAGGTCATAGCCGATATCTACCGTACCGTCTTCCGGTTTCGGCTGAATGTCCGGTTGGATTTGTTCAGGGTCAAAGTGTCCCATTTGCTGGATTTCACGCATGGAACGCATCAAGTCCTCACGGCTGAACAACTGTCCCGGACGGGTACGAAGTTCACGACGAACTACATTTTCGTATAGGCGGTCGTTACCATTGATGCTAATCTTGTTGATGGTAGCCTGGCGGCCTTCGAAGATACGCATTTCCAGGTCGATGGAGTCGCCTACGATATTAACTTCCACAGGGTCGAGCGAGTAGAAGAGATAACCGTTATTATAATAGAGGTTACCGATTGCATCTTCATCTGTGCTGGTACGTTCTTCCAATAACTTCTGATTGTAGACGTCACCTTTCTTCATGCGAAGCAGGAAATTCAATTGCTCGGAAGGATAAAGGGTGTTGCCGACCCAGGTTACATTACGCAAGTAGTATTTCTGACCTTCTTCGATTTCCATGGAAATATCTACCGTACGGTCGTCATAAGGCTTAATACTGTCTTTTACGATCATGGCGTCACGATAACCCAATTCGTTGTACTTATCTATAATCAGCTGTTTATCGGCTTCAAAGTTTTCTTCAACGAACTTCTTGGTGCGGAACAGGTTAAGGAGCTTTCCCTTTTCATTCGTTTTCTTCATCACGCGCTTTAGTTTCTTGGTGGTGATGGCCTGGTTACCGGTAATGGTAATCTTATGTACTTTTACTTTCTCCTTTTTGTCGATGTTGATGTCGACCAAGACTTGATTGGCATTGTTGGGATCGTCTTTCTGGGTGATGATGACATCGGCATTCTTGAAACCTTTGTCGTCAAAGTAACGCTTTATCAGCGTCTTAGCGCGGTCTATCAAGTTCGGTGTAATCTGATTACCTTTAATCAAACCTACTCTGGCTTCCAAATCCTCACGTTCCGATTTCTTCACGCCGTGATAACGGATATCGGAAACACGGGGACGCATTGTCAGATGGATTGTAAGCCAAATCTGGTCGCCCTCGATTTTATCTGCTGTGATTTGTACATCAGAGAACAAACCGTGACGCCAATAACGTTTACAAGCTTGCGTTATCTCATCACCGGGTACGGTAATGGTCTGGCCTTTTGACAAGCCGGATAGACCGATGATTACATAATCCTCATAATTCTTGGCTCCAACCACCTTTATATCTGCTATTTCATATTTCTTAGGCGTTCCCGAGTAAAGAATAACCGGCTTTTCGGCTTCATCGGTGTTGCTAATGTCCTGTGCCGAGCTGGTCGGTACACAGCTAAAGAGGCAGATAAACGTTACGAGTATGGAGAAAATACGATAGTACATCTTTTTATTTACTATTTTACAATTTACTATTTTACAATTTGTGTTTGTTCGGTCAACTGATTTGTTCACTGGTTTTTCCGAACCTGCGTTCACGCTTCTGATAGTCATAAATGGCTTTGTAAAGTTCCTCTTCACGAAAGTCCGGCCAATAGGTGTCGCAGAAATAAAGCTCCGAGTAAGCGCATTGCCAAAGCAGGTAATTGCTTAGGCGAACTTCTCCGCCCGTACGTATCAACAGATCGGGATCGGGCATAAAGCTGGTGGTAAGATGCTGGGATACCAGATTGCTGTCTATCTGTCCGGGAGTTAATTCGCCTTTGTGTATTAGAGTTGCAATTTGGCGGGTAGCTTCCGTTATTTCCCAACGGGATGAGTAACTGATAGCCAGTACCAGAGACATTCCTGTGTTGTTGGCGGTATGCGCGACACACGTTTCCAAGCGTTCCCGCACGTTGGCGGGCAACTTGGTCAGGTCTCCGATGATTCGGAATCTGATATTGTTCTTCATGAAAGTTTCTTCTTCGATAGAATCGAAAAGAAGCGCCATCAATGCAGCGACTTCATTAGAAGGACGATTCCAGTTCTCGGTGGAGAACGTATATAAAGTCAGATATTTGATGCCTAATTTTGACGCTTCTTCTGCAATGATATGCACAGTTTCGGCACCGGCTTGGTGTCCGAAGCTACGCTCTTGTCCACGCAGCTTTGCCCAACGTCCGTTACCGTCCATGATGATTGCCACGTGTTGTGGAATTCGGCTTAAATCAAGTTCTTCTTTATTTAGCATCTTTCTATACTTACATCTCTTGTCTTGGTTACTATTCTCGTTTTATACCTTATATATAAGGGAAACAGAAATAATAAGATTACTGCACTTCGGCCGACATCAGCTTGTTGAGATGGCCGCGCCAAACTGCATTTGTGCTTCCGTCACCGCCGAAGATTACCCAGATATAGGGGGCATTTACTACAATGGAATAGGGGGCGGTTATTTCTGTCATATCTTTGTCTAACAAGAATTTTCTTTGGGTTTTACGCCAGGATATGCCGTCAACGGAAGTGTAAATGGCATCAAGCTTGTTTTCTTCTTTACTGCCGAAGATGTAATAGTTTTCACCGTAGTACATCACAACAGGGTTGGCGAGTTTAGGGCAATATACATTGTAGGCTGTATTATTAAGTGGAACCCAATAGCTACCATTAGAGGAAACCCAAGGAACTGTTTGCTCTGATTGGTCATTGCCGGACTTGCCTACTATCATAACCTGAGGCTGGTAGTTAGACTCGAAGTTGGTGGAATATATGTTTTCAGTAGGAAAGTTTGTACCGCTGAATTCACCAGTCTCTTTAGTAACTCCATCGTCCTTAGTGGCATAAACGCCATTATCGGTAATAACGGTAAGGATATTAGGGAAACTTGCTATCAATGCTTGGACTTTATCCCCAAATTCAGCTTCTTTCTTCCATAATTTTCCGTCTGAAGAAGAGTGTACTGTATTATCAGCAACAATATATAGCTTTTGCCCGTTATCTCCACTGAGGGTTACAAGAGAACTTAATTGGGCATTATTGGGGAAGTTTGTATATGCTTCTGTCGTCCAATTGCAATCGCTTGGATATTTATTGTTTTCATCAGGTTGTATAGCCGTTTTGTATGCTGCATCTTGAGTGAATACCCATAATTCGTTATTGAATAATACTGCCTTTTGACCACTTGCAGGAGCGGGCACAAGTAGAGGAGAGCTCATAAGGTTCCATACCAAAGAGTCCGGGTCTTGCTTATGCATTCTGATTTTGAGAGTATACTCGTTTACAGTAACGCCGTCCGGAGCATGTACTTTAAACTTCATTCCGGTTTCATTGTTTACCGCTTTTCTAAGGTCTACCGAATCGGCTTTGTTGAATATCGTGTCGCCGTTGATGTTCATTTCATCTCTCGAAGTAATCCAACCGCTTACGGTGAATGTATCGATTAATATGCGGTCAATAATCGTATCCGCTCCAATTGGCAATGAATCCTGATTATAGATTTCTCTGCTTAGTTGATCTATCGTGAATTTATAATATTTGCCGTATACGGTGTCGATGCCAAAAGCATGTACCGTTGCATCGGAGCTTAGTTCTACTGTATCGTCAGAGTCAAGGCACGAGCTTATTGCGATTGATACAAAAAGAAAACTCGCGATTATTGCTAAAAACTTTATTCTCATTTGAAAGATAGTGTTTATTTACAAGTTGCAAAAATAGGAACATTTTTTTCTATAAACAGCTTTATCGGCAAGTTTTATATAAAATTATAGATAATATGGCTGTTTTTCTCGATAAAAATGCCCTTGAATAAGGCTGTTAGCTTAATCTTGCAGCGGTGTAATGTCGAAAACTTCTACCGAAATATTGTTCGTTGGCATAAGGTATTTTATCGCCTATTTCAGGTGCTTTAACACCGGAAAACAGCATTGAAGGGCTCTCTTCAACAAACGCTTCATCCCACAATCCCGCATTGATGAAAGACTGTAACAGGATGTTTCCGCCTTCAACTAATAGCGATTGCAGTCCTTGCGCATACGAATACTCCATGATTTGTGGCAATATATTCTGCCGGAAGTCAATGGGAATGTATTCAATGTTGGATTGTGGAGAATGCGGTTTCTCCGTGAATACGAGCGTACGGACATTTCCATCGAATAAATGTAGCTCGGGGGAGAGCTTTTGCTTTCTGTCTATAACGATTCGTACGGGCGACCGTCCCTGCCAATTGCGTACCGTCAGACCGGGGTTGTCCAGTTCGGCTGTACGTGTGCCTACCATAATGGCGCTATGTTCCGCCCGCTTTTTGTGTACCAGCATGGAAGTCAATGGATTGGATAAGATAACCGGTTTTCCGCCTTCCCGGAAGTTGTCGATGTATCTATCGGCGGATTCCGCCCATTTCAGCGTAATATATGGACGATGCAAGGTATGAAATGTAATAAAGCGGCGGATTAAATTTCTACATTCCTGTTCCAGCACCCCGACGGTGACTTCCCGCCCCGCATCTTTCAGCTTTTGGATTCCTCGCCCTGCTACTTTGGCAAACGGGTCTTGGCAGCCTATCACGATGCGAGGAATTTGCTTCTCTATGATGAGGTCGGCGCAAGGCGGCGTTTTTCCATAATGGGAGCAAGGCTCCAGGCTGACGTAGATTGTGGAGCGTTTCAGCAGTGAAGGCTCTTTGACAGAGCGGATTGCATTGACCTCGGCATGCGCTTCACCGCAACGTACATGATACCCTTCACCGATAATTTTTCCGTCGCATACGACTACTGCGCCCACCATCGGGTTGGGGGCGGCATTGCATAATCCGTTTTGAGCCAGTTGAATGCAGCGGCGCATATATTTTTCTTCTTCCATACTTTGTATTACTCTTAAACTTCCACTATTTTTGCAGCTCGAAATGCCGAACGTTATGAATATTTCCGTTGCTCATATTCGCCGTACTTTGCAGGAGAGTTACTCTGCACAAGAAGCTGCCAATCTATCCCGCATTGTCTGTTGCGAAATACTGGGACAGACGGCGGTTGATTATTATCTGGGCAAAGATATAATTTTATCCCCAAAAGAGATGCAGGATTTGGATGGCATTCTCGCTCGTTTGCATAATTTTGAACCGATACAGTATATACAGGGAACCGCTCGCTTTTTGGAACGTTCCTATCACGTGGCTCCCGGCGTGCTGATTCCCCGTCCGGAAACGGAGGAATTGGTGGAAACGATGTTAAAGGAGATTGCGCCCGATGCCCGTGTTCTTGATATAGGAACGGGGAGCGGGTGTATCGCGGTCTCTCTTTCCAAAGCCTTTCCGGATGCGAAAGTAACAGCCTGGGATATTTCGGATGAAGCTTTGAATATTGCCCGACGAAATAACGATATGCTCGGAGGAAATGTACGCTTTCTCCGGCAAAACGTACTGACCTATACACCGGGAGACAGCGAATGTTATGATGTCATTGTCAGTAATCCGCCATATGTCACAGAGTCGGAGAAGCAAACGATGGAGCGCAATGTGCTGGACTGGGAACCTTTTTCGGCATTGTTTGTTCCGGATAACGATCCATTGCTTTTTTACCGGCGGATAGCGGAATTGGGCAAGACGATGCTTGCGCCCGGCGGCCGGTTGTATTTTGAAATAAACCGGGCTTACGGAGAAGCTGCGGCGACGATGCTTTGTGAGCAGGGATATACCAATCTACGGGTTCTAAAAGATATTTCCGGGAATGACCGAATTGTAATCGCAGAACGATGATAGAAATTACAGAAACAGATGCTTTAAGCCGCCTGGCCGCTTATTGTTCTACTGCAGAGCATTGCCGTGCGGAAGTAACGGAGAAATTGCAGCGTTGGGGTATTTCTTATGATGCCATAGACCGTATCATCAACCGTTTGGAACAGGAAAAATACATTGATGAGGAACGCTTTTGCCGCGCCTTTATCCATGATAAGTACCGTTTTGCCAAATGGGGAAAAATAAAGATAGGGCAGGCGCTCCAATTAAAGAAAATCCCCCAAAGAGTTTTCTTTCAGTACCAGAATGAGATTGACGAAGATGAATATCTTGCCGTTCTGAATGATTTACTGGCGGCCAAGCGCAAGAGCGTTCACGCGGAAAATGAGTTCGAGCTGAATAATAAGTTGGTACGTTTCGCTCTGAGCCGGGGATTCGAAATGAAGGATATTCGTCATTGCATTACGCTTTCTGATGAAAATGATGATTTGGAGTAAAAATTATCCGTATTCTTTTTTTTATTCTCGTTAGCTTTCTGTATTTTTGCGGCATATTTATCATAATAGTTAGTTTAGCTATGAAAACTTTAGAAAGATTGTTTGCAGAGAAGTTGCTGAAGATTAAAGCGATTAAACTACAACCCGCTAATCCATTTACTTGGGCATCAGGATGGAAATCCCCGTTTTACTGTGATAACCGTAAAACTCTTTCATATCCTTCTCTCCGTAATTTCGTGAAGTTGGAAATTACGCGTCTGATTCTGGAACGTTTCGGTCAGGTTGATGCTATTGCCGGTGTTGCTACGGGAGCTATTCCTCAGGGAGCATTGGTGGCTGATGCATTGAACCTGCCATTTGTATATGTACGCTCTACTCCGAAAGACCATGGTTTGGAGAACTTGATAGAAGGCGAACTTCGTCCGGGCATGAAAGTGGTAGTGGTGGAAGATTTGATTTCTACCGGTGGAAGCAGCTTAAAAGCCGTTGAAGCTATCCGTCGTGACGGATGCGAAGTAATCGGTATGGTTGCCGCTTACACTTACGGATTCCCCATCGCGGAAAAAGCATTCAAGGATGCTAAAGTTCCTTTGGTGACACTGACCAATTATGAAGCAGTTATGGAAGTCGCTCTTCGTACAGGCTACATTGAAGAAGAAGATGTGGCTACGCTGAACGAATGGCGTAAAGACCCTGCGCATTGGGAAGCCGGAAAATAAGACTTATTTTATATAATGATAGATTATGACGAAAGAGCCATTCGGATAGATACTGTCCGGATAGTTCTTTTTGTCTTTTAAAGACCATTGGATTATGACAAAATTTGAGAGTGCGGTGAAGGTTATACCTGCTTCGCAAAATGCTGTTTATGAGAAGCTTTCAGACCTTAGCAATTTGGATAAGGTAAAAGACCGCCTACCGCAGGACAAGGTGAAGAATTTGAGTTTTGATGCGGAAACGCTGTCGATAGAAGTACCTCCGGTTGGGAAAATCGTATTGCAGATTGTGGAGAAAGAACCTTGTAAGTGTATCAAGTTTGCAACAACAACCTCGCCTCTGCCGTTCAATCTGTGGATACAGATAGTGCCCGTTACAGAAACGGAATGTAAAATGAAACTCACCATCGGTATGGAATTAAATCCGTTTATGAAAACTATGGTGCAGAAACCTTTGCAGGAAGGACTGGAGAAAATGGCAGAGACCTTGTCACTGATTAATTACTAATTACTGAATCTTATGGCTCAGAAACTTTGGGAAAAATCCGTTCAGGTAAATAAGGATATAGAGCGTTTTACGGTGGGACGTGACCGTGAGATGGATCTTTACCTGGCAAAGCATGATGTGTTGGGTTCTATGGCACATATCACGATGCTGGAAAGTATCGGCTTGCTGACGAAAGATGAATTGTCCCTGCTGCTCGCGGAATTAAAGAATATCTATGCGGCTGCAGAGAATGGGGAGTTTGTGATAGAAGAGGGGGTGGAAGATGTTCACTCTCAGGTGGAGTTGATGCTGACTCGTAAGTTGGGTGATGTGGGAAAGAAAATCCATAGCGGTCGCTCTCGCAACGACCAGGTGCTGCTGGACTTGAAACTCTTTACCCGTACGGAGATAAAGGAAATCGCCGAAGCTGTGGAGCAACTTTTCCATGTGCTCATCATGCAGAGCGAACGTTATAAAAATGTGCTGATGCCGGGCTATACTCATTTGCAGATAGCGATGCCGTCGTCTTTCGGATTGTGGTTTGGCGCTTATGCGGAGAGTCTGGTGGATGATATGCTGTTCTTGCAGGCTGCCTTTAAGATGTGTAATCGTAATCCGCTGGGTTCTGCCGCCGGATATGGTTCGTCCTTCCCTTTGAATCGTACAATGACTACCCGGCTGTTGGGCTTCGATTCGCTGAATTATAATGTGGTGTATGCCCAAATGGGGCGTGGAAAAATGGAGCGTAATGTAGCTTTTGCTTTGGCAAGCATTGCGGGTACGATTTCCAAGCTGGCGTTTGATGCCTGTATGTTCAATAGCCAGAACTTCGGATTTGTGAAGTTGCCGGATGAGTGCACTACTGGTTCAAGCATTATGCCGCATAAGAAGAATCCGGATGTTTTTGAACTGACACGTGCCAAATGCAATAAGCTTCAGTCGTTGCCCCAGCAGATAATGATGATAGCCAATAACCTGCCTTCCGGATATTTCCGCGACTTGCAGATTATTAAGGAAGTATTCCTGCCTGCTTTTCAGGAGTTGAAGGATTGTTTGCAGATGACGACTTATATAATGAACGAAATCAAAGTGAACGAACATATCCTTGACGACGATAAGTACCTGCTTATTTTTAGTGTGGAAGAGGTGAATCGTCTGGCTCGCGAAGGTATGCCGTTCCGGGATGCTTATAAGAAAGTCGGTTTGGACATTGAAGCCGGTAAGTTCTCTCATGGCAAAGAGGTACATCATACGCATGAAGGCAGTATAGGTAATCTGTGCAATGACGAAATCTCCGGTTTGATGCGGAAAGTTGTAGATGGCTTTAATTTTGAGACAATGGAACAGGCCGAGAAAGTATTGCTCGGTCGGTAATCGTAGAGAATTAACTTATTGTGGCGTACGATGTTAACTTCCTCTGCTCAGGATGTTAACTAATCAATGACAGCTCGGTTAACATCGTACACGCTACTTAGTTAACTTTTTTCCGGTGAAAAGTTTGGCTGTAACGGGGAAACTATTTATCTTTGCATCCGTTCTCCGGAAACCTGCGGAAATAGCTCAGTTGGTAGAGCATAACCTTGCCAAGGTTAGGGTCGCGAGTTCGAGTCTCGTTTTCCGCTCTCCTTTTTAAGGATGCTCGAATGGTGGAATGGTAGACACGAAGGACTTAAAATCCTTTGGCCATTGCGGCTGTGCGGGTTCAAGTCCCGCTTCGAGTACAAATGTTTTATAAAAGCTCTGTAAATCAATGGTTTGCGGAGCTTTTTCTTTTCCCGCAGGTATATTACAGGCACAACCCGTAAATCCTTTAAAATCATCTCACGGGATGAATGGATTCATCTTATGAGACGGATAATTTTGTTTCGTGGGATGAATAAATCTATCCCGCGAGATGAATTATTTCGCCTTGCAGGACGGAGGAAGCGACGCTCTTATGAAATCAAATCAATACATTTGGTACCCCTTCACCCGCTAACCCGCATAAATAGAAAGATATGAAAGGTGAAAGGGTATCTTGCATAAACAGCATTTCTGCTGAATACATACTCTAATCGTTTTTCTCTACTGTGATAATCCATTTTGCCATATATCAAAAACCTTTTTCACTATAGTCAAAATGAGATATTACGTATTCGTCCGGATTAATGATACAGACGGGGACGTTTATTATTAAACCGATAACCTATACCGAGCATCAGGTAGTTGGGCTCATGGAAATCTTTCAGGTTATATCCTATGTGCAGAAAGGTGTCGCGGGTCATGTCAATTTTGAGAGCCAATATTTGGTAGAATGATTGGAGGTCGCCACCGCCATGCAGGATATTGGCGCCGAAACCTATGCCGACAGTGAAATAAGGCATCACCCATTCTCCACGTGCGGATACACCCAATGAAAGTTGCTTGCGAAGCGGGGGAATACCGAACGCGTCTTCCTCATTGCCGCCGTCGAGCGGGGTAATGTAATCTTTGGCGTAAATATTGGCGCTTGCATCATACACACCATCCAAAGATACTCCTGCGCGGAACTTATACCCGAAATTATACATAGGGGCAAAGCAGAATCCTGCTACGGCATATTTGTCGGGAGCCGGGACCTGTCCACCCGGTACATCGATAGCTTTCCTCCGCCACGAACCGAACAGTGTCAGGTCATAACTGACATGCCTGGGGAATGACGGAACCGGAATTTGTTGTGACGGTTGTAACGCTTTGTCTATATCCCGATTGAAATTATATACCACTCCGATTTTAAAATCTACCGTATTCAAACCGGTATTGGGATATTGGGTATTGCCGTTAGAGAAATGTACCGCCGCTGCGCCGATATTGAGGTCGAACCGCGGAGACAGTATCCAGTTCAGATGAATTCCGGCATTGAGATATGCATTGACTTTGGTTCCTATAACGGTATTATTGGCGTTGGCGAGGTAATCGTATGGTTTCCAGCCGAAAGATGCGCCGAATCCCCATTCGTAATTAAGTGATAAGCGGGGAGTGAACCTGGCAATACGCGCGCCTTGAAAAGCGTAGAGGGCAACAGGCGTTCCCATCTCCCTGTGGTTGCCGAAATCGAAATAGCCTACTCCTATTCCCTGATAAGAACTTCCGTATACTCGGTCGGCGGCCGTACCCGGTTGCAGTTGGAATGAGTATTTCAGATGGGCGGAGCAGGCGGAACCCAGTCTTTTGCGCATATCGTTTTCGCCCCGCAGGAAAGAGCTGGTGGGGAATATATATCCCGGTCGGCCTTCAATGCCGAGGCGGTGGATATAGCTATCTTGCGCGCATATATGGCCGGACAGGAACAGGATAATCATTAAGAGAAGCATCTCTCTTCCTGCCCGCATTCTACTACCCATGTGTCGTGGCGTTCTTCGTTAGTGATTGGATTCTTTTTGCAAAGCCCGATTCACGTGCAAATATAGTCCTTTTATCGTTTTATCTACATAAAAAGCTTATATTTGCAAAGTTAATAATTCATCATCTATGTTATTCAGGAAATTTATGACTGCAATCTTTGCAATCTCCGCACTTGCCGGACAGGCTCAGGAGAAACAGTTCAGCATTATTCCCGAACCGGCGGAGATAACCGTTGCCGGCGAGGGTACGGTTCAAATTGAAAGAGGCATGCTTGTTCGCGTGTCCGATTCTTCCCTGGTTGCATCGGCTGATTTTCTTGCCGATTATACAAATCGTTATTTAGGTATCCCTTTGCGGGTCGATGTGCCAAAGAAGGGGAAAAAGCGTACGGCTGATAAGGCGGTAAACGGTATCGTTCTGGTCAATCGGAACAACGGTGAGGTTTCCGGAGGTTATCGGCTGGAAGTTATTCCCGGTACGGGTGTCCGTATTGAAGGAAATGATGCGGCAGGCGTATTTTACGGGGTACAGACTTTGATTCAGATGTTGCCCGTACGAGCCGGTGTATTGCCGATTCTTGCAGCGGCCAAGGTCGTGGATTATCCCCGTTTCGCTTATCGGGGGATGCATCTGGATGTGGTACGTCATTTCTTTCCGGTAGAGTTTATCAAGAAGTATATAGACTATCTCGCTTTGCACAAACTGAATTATTTTCATTGGCATCTTACGGACGACCAGGCCTGGCGTGTAGAGATGAAGTGCCGGCCTGAGCTGACGGCGAAAGGTTCTGTGCGCGAAGGGGAAATAGAAGGACTGTATCCGGGAAAGTATCAGCCGCTTCCTTATGGCGGTTACTACACTCACGAAGACGTCCGCGAGGTGGTGCGATATGCCGCCGAGCGATACATCACCGTTATACCGGAGATTGACATTCCCGGGCATTGCATGGCTGTGCTTGCCACTTATCCTCAATTCAGTACTACACCGGATGAGCCGAAGAAATGTGCGCTTACCTGGGGAATCTTCAATAAATTCAATAATGTGCTTGCTCCCAAACCGGAAGTTTTCGACTTCCTGAAAGATGTATTCTCGGAACTGTGCGACTTATTTCCCGGGCAATACATCCATGTGGGGGGTGATGAATGCGCCAAACGCTGGTGGCAGGAATCCGAGCAAACGCAACGGTTCATGCGCGACCATGGCCTGGCTGACGAGAAAGCCTTGCAAAGCTATTTTATCCATTATGTACAGGATGTTGTCAACGCTAAAGGGAAAACGCTTGTCGGCTGGGACGAGATATTGGAAGGCGGTATATCCGAGGATTGCATTATCATGAATTGGCGCCGTCCGAACTATGGCGTGAAAGCATTGAAAACCGGGCACCGTGCCATATTTGCCTGTTCGGCATGGTCGTATTTCAACATGAAAGAAAGCCGTACACAATCCGAGATAGGGCCGAGAGGACCTTTATCATTGGAGAAGGTGTATGAGTTTCAAATTGTTCCCGATTCTTTGACTGACCGACAGACTGAACTTATTTGGGGCGCGCAAGGGTGCCTATGGACGGAGTATATTCCCACTACATGGAAAGTGGAGTTTTCTCTCTTTCCCCGTATGGCGGCGTTGGCCGAGAATGTCTGGTCGCCGGTAGAGAAGAAAAGCTGGGATAACTTTTCACGTAAGGTGGAAACGCAGTGTGAAAGGTATGAATTGTGGGGAGCGCGTTATTCGGATGCCTTTTTCCGTTTGCAGGATATAGTGCGGAAACGGTAAGTCTCATCCCTAAAAATAAAGGGAATGTGCCAAAATGATATGTTAATCATCATTTCGGCACATTCCTTTCTTTTATAAACCTTGTATACCTCTTCTTTGTTCGAAGCGGTTATTTCTCATCGTTCTTCCGGATTTCCACACGGCGTATTTTACCGCTGATGGTTTTGGGAAGTTCGTCTACAAACTCTATGACGCGCGGATACTTGTAAGGTGCGGTCACTTTCTTTACGTGGTTCTGCAACTCCTTAATCAGTTCCTCTCCTGCACGGTCCTTATATTCTTTGGACAGTACGATGGTAGCTTTCACCACTTGTCCCCGGATTTCATCGGGCACTCCGGTAATGGCGCATTCTATAACCGCGGGATGCGTCATCAGGGCGCTTTCCACTTCGAACGGGCCGATACGGTAACCGCTGCTCTTGATAACGTCGTCGGCGCGTCCCACGAACCAGAGATAACCGTCCTCGTCTTTCCAGGCAACGTCGCCGGTATAGTAGATGTTATCGTGCCATGCTTCATGGGTGCGGTTGGCGTCTCGATAATATTCTTTGAACAGACCGAGCGGTTTGCCTTTGTCGGTGCGGATTACAATCTGTCCTTGTTCACCGGCTTCTACCGAACGGCCGTCATAGTCTATCAGGTCTACATCGTATTGCGGGTTCGGCAGTCCCATGCTGCCCGGCTTGGGTTGCATCCACGGCATGGTGGCTACGGTAAGGGTGGTTTCGGTCTGTCCGAAACCTTCCATCAGTTTGATGCCTGTCAGTTTCCTGAATGTATCGAATACGGCGGGATTCAGCGCTTCGCCGGCAATGGTGCAATATTGCAATGACGAGAGGTCGTACTTCGTCAGGTCTTCGTGAATCAGGAACCGGAAGATGGTAGGCGGCGCGCAAAGCGAGGTGACGTGATAGTCCTGTATCTTTGTCAGAATATCGGCGGGAGTGAATTTCTCGTGGTCGTATACAAAGATGTTGGCACCGGCTATCCACTGCCCGTACAGTTTGCCCCATACGGCTTTTCCCCAACCTGTATCGGCAATGGTGAGATGCAGGCTGTTTTCATGCAGATTATGCCAGAAACTTCCGGTAACGATATGTCCCAAAGGATACGTGAAGTCGTGGGCTACCATCTTCGGCTCGCCGGTGGTTCCGCTGGTGAAGTACATCAAGGAAATGTCATCGTTGCTGTTGGCGTGTTCCGGTCTTACGAACGGGGCGGCATCGGCTATGCCTTTGTGGAAGTCCTCAAAGCCTTCGGCTATCTCCGGACCTACACTCACCAGCTTCTTCACACTCGGAGAGTCCGGCATGGCGGCGGTGATATGGTCGGTAATGACGCTTTCGCCTGCACAGACAATCATCTTGATGTCTGCGGCATTGCATCGGTATACGATATCTTTCTTGGTGAGTAAATGTGTGGCGGGAATAACGACGGCACCCAGTTTGTGCAGTGCGATGATGCTGAACCAGAACTCATAACGGCGTTTCAGAATCAGCATTACCATATCCCCGTGCCCGATGCCGAGACTCCGGAAATAGGAAGCCGTCATGTCCGTATAGCGCTTCATGTCGGCAAATGAGAACTGGATTTGTTCACCCTTGTCGTTGGTCCAGAGCAATGCGGGCTTGTCGGGTTGTTCGGCAGCCCAGGCATCCACTACATCATAACCGAAGTTGAAATTCTCCGGTACGTTAATCTTTAAATTCTTGATAAAGTCCTCTTGAGAAGTGAAGGACGTTTGCGATAAAAATCTTTCTACCATAACTTTAGGGATTAAGAATGGGGAATTGGGAATTAAGAACCTGATGTACGGCATAAGCATACACCCCGTTCTTCATTCTTCGTTCTTCATTCTTCATTTATGTTGTTACATGATTACAGCAAGGAACCGTACTTTCTTTCCGTCCAGCGCTTTCATGCCGTGAGGCAGTTTGGAGTTGAAATACAAACTGTCTCCTTCGTTTAAAATTAAATCTTTGCCGTCGATACTCAGCATCATGCGGCCTTCCAGAACGAGGTTGAATTCCTGTCCCGAGTGGCTGTTGTAATGTATCGGCTCGTTTTCCGGCTTGGGCTCTACGGTAACGATGAACGGATCGGCGTTGCGGTTCATGAAGCCGGCGGCCAGTGATTGGTATTTATAGGCTTTTGTACGCTCGATGCTGGTTCCTTTTCCTGCACGGGTAAGGAAGTAGCTGCTCATTTTCGGTTCTTCGCCGAACATCAATGCGTCCAGCGCGATGCCGTAACGGCGGGCTATCTTTTGCAGCATGCTTACGGAGATGTCAAACTCTCCCGTTTCTGCAAGACGGTATTCTTCTGCCGAGATGTCGCAATCGCGGGCGATGTCTTCGGTAGTCAGCTCCAATACGTCGCGCAATCCGCGCAGGCGTTCGGCGATTTGTTTAATCTGTTCGTCCATGTGGTTCGTATTAAGTGGATTAGTTCTGTTATTTACTTGCTTTTATGGCATTGATAATGGCGGAGGAGAATCCCCGGTGCTCCAGCTCATTGATGCCCTTGATTGTAATTCCGCCGGGAGTGCATACTTTGTCAATCTCCACACTGGGATGCGTATCGTTGTTCAGTATCAGTTCGGCGGCGCCTTTTACCGATTGGGCTATCATGCGCATTCCGTCCTTGGGGTAAATGCCCATCTCTATTCCGGCTTGCATGGCGGCCTGGATATATTTCAGTACGTAAGCAATGCCGCAGGAAGTCATGGCGGTGGCGGCCGCTATTTTCTCCTCGGGAATCAGCATGGCAAGTCCCATCTGGTTGAAGATGTCGAGCAGCAGTTGTTCCTGTTCTTTGCTTGCATTCCGGCTGGAGATAAGCGTCATGCTCTCCATCTCGCTGATAGCGGTGTTGGGGATGAGGCGGAACATAGTCATTTCCTTATCTGCCACATAGTGCGCCAACTCCTCGAAAGGTATGCCGGCCGCCACGGAGATAAGTATCTGTTTGCTTTTTAGTTTGAGTTCACTCACTACGGACTTCATCAGCCACGGTTTAACGGCGAGTATGATAAGCTCGGCTCCGGTCACGGCTTCCTGATTATCGCGTGTGGTTTGCAACGCTGGGAATTCTGCCTTCAGTACATCCAATTTACTTTGCGTAGGATTAGAAACAATGATATCATTGGCCGGGATGATGGTTCCTTTGGCCAAACCGCGGGCGATAGACCCGCCCATATTTCCTGCACCGATAATTGCTGTTTTCATATCATCTTGTAATTTAAAATGTTGTCTTCCGGCAAAGGTATGGATTTTCTATAAAAAACGACCGAAACAGGAAGGTATTCTTCTTTCGGTCGTCTCTTTTGTCGGCTGATTATTCTTCAAATATCAAAGTACTTTCTTAAAACGTTCCAGGAAGAGGTTCGCTTCGTCCATGCCGAGGCATAGAGGCGGTAACAGGCGGAGTACGTTCGTACCGCTGACACCCGTAAACACATGTTGTTCTTTCAGTAATTTCAGACGCAGTTCTTTGATAGGTTCTTCAAATTCAAGACCGATCATCAATCCGCATCCGCGCACTTCTTTGATTTGCGGGAATTTCTTCAGTTCTTCCAGCAGGTATGCGCCTGTTTTTGCAGCGTTGGCTACGAGCTCTTCCTGCTCGATGACATCCAATACGGCAAGCGCTGCGCTACAAGCCAGATGGTTGCCGCCAAAAGTCGTTCCAAGCTGTCCGTAGACAGGAGCGAACACCGGACTGATAAGTACGCCTGCCATCGGGAAGCCGTTGCCTATACCTTTGGCTACGGTGATGATGTCGGCTTTAATGCCGTTGTACTGGTGGGCAAAGAACTTGCCGCTACGTCCGTAACCGCTCTGGATTTCATCCAGAACCAGTATGGTATTGTATTTGGTACAGGTTTCACGCAGGGCTTGCATAAACTCATCGGTCGGTAGCTGTATGCCGCCCACTCCCTGAATGCCTTCGATGATTACGGCGCATACATCGCCTTTTGACAGTTCGGCTTTCATTGCCTCTATGTCGTTCAGCGGGAGATAGGTTACGTGTCCGCAGTTATTGATAGGGGCGATGATTTTAGGATTGTCTGTCATCTCTACTGCCAATGAAGTCCGTCCGTGGAAAGCCTTTGAGAAAGATACCACGCGTGTCCGTCCGTTATAGAACGAAGCGAGTTTCAATGCGTTCTCGTTGGCTTCGGCTCCGCTGTTGATAAGGAACAGGGAGTAATCGTCGTATCCGCAGACCTTACCCAACCGTTCTGCCAGTTGTTGCTGCAGTTTGTTGATAACGGAATTGGAATAGAATCCGAGTGTGGCTACTTGTTTGCTGATCATCTCTACGTAGTGCGGATGTGCATGCCCGATAGAGATTACCGCATGACCGCCGTAGAGGTCGAGGTATTCCGTACCTTTGTCGTCCCATACATGGCAGCCTTTTCCTTTGACAATATTAATGTCGAAAAGGGGATATACATCGAATAGTTTCATTTCAATGAAGAATTAAGAATGAGGAATGAAGAATTGAGGGAGAGCACAATCCTTCTATCCTGCATTCATGTTATTTTTAACTGTTTTGATTGAGGAGATGAGCAAAGCTATCAGTTCTCCGCAATCGCTATCTATACTGTCGAACGAATTATTGGCGATGTAATCTGAATCTTTTAGCAGATTCAGCCAATAATCCGTTTCGTTGGCTTCTTTCAGTGCAACACTTAACTTGTTAATGAAGTCGGGGCGGCTTTGGGCAAACTCGGACTCTCGAACTAACGCTCCTATTGCCGTGCCTGAACGAAGAATTTGTTTACTCAAAATAAATTCCTGTTTATTCTCTCGCAAGAATTTTGTCATGCGTATTATCCTCAATGCGAATACATAACTTTTGGCATGTAGCAGTGAGTCTGTTCTGTTACGTGAATTCTTCATTCTTCATTTCTCGTTCTTCATTAAAAGGCCGATGGCTTCAGCCTGAGACCGACCGTTTCTTCCAAATTGAACATCAGATTCATGTTGTGTACGGCTTGGCCGCTGGCTCCTTTCAGCAAGTTGTCTATACAGGAAATGATAAGAAGCTTGTCACCATGCTTTTCCAAATGTATAAGGCATTTGTTGGTGTTGACAACCTGCTTCAAATCTATGTTCTTGTCGACGATATGCGTAAAGGAGTCTTTGGCGTAATACTCTTCGTACATACGGACAATCTCTTCCAGCGCCACTTTGGTCTTTATCACGATAGTGGTAAAAATGCCGCGGGGAAAATCGCCGCGGTAGGGGATGAAATCGATGTCCGAATCAAAGCTGTTCTGGAGCTGTTTGAGCGATTGCTTGATTTCGGGCACGTGCTGGTGCTCGAAAGCTTTGTACACGCTCATGTTGTTGTTGCGCCAGCTGAAATGGCTTGTCGCTCCCGGCTTGACGCCCGCACCGGTACTGCCGGTGATGGCATTCACCATAATGTCATCGTTCAGCATCAGGTGCTTGGCAAGCGGAAGCAATCCCAGCTGGATGCAGGTTGCGAAGCATCCGGGGTTGGCAACATGCTTTGCCGTACAGGTAGCCCGGCGGTTCAACTCGGGCAGTCCGTAAATAAAGTCATGGTCATCGCTCTTGATGCGATAGTCCATGGAGAGGTCGATTATTTTCAAGTCTTCCGGTACGTTATGGCTTTCCATGAATTTCTTGGTGTCGCCATGTGCCGTGCAGAAGAAAAGCACATCAATCTCGTCCAACAGAAGTTCGTCGGTGAATACTAAATCTGTTTCTCCGTACAGTCCTTCGTGTACGTCGGTAATTTTGTTGCTGGCATTACTCGAACTGTTGATGAATACGATTTCCGCTTCGGGATGATTCAGCAACAGGCGTATCAGTTCGCCTGCCGTGTATCCGGCTCCGCCGATGATTCCTACTTTAATCATATTGCAGTGTCTTTAGGTATGATGATACAGGCCAAGATGTAGAGCACGATTCCGGGAAACCCGGCAGTGAATATCGAGAGAAAGGCATATCCCAAGCGTACCAGTGTAGGGTCCAGACCGAAGTATTTGGCGAGGCCGCTACATACACCGCCAAGCATTTTGTCGTTGACGGAACGTGTCAGTTTCTTTTCCATATCAGATGTTTTCTTTTTCTTCTTTGTGGTTTGAGTAATAGGCGCGCAGTGCGGTGGAGGTCACTTTGATGAAGCCTTTGGCGTCTTCCGCAGTCCAGCCTTTCTGCATTTCACCGTATTCGCCGAATTTGTTCTTTACAAGGTCGTCTTCACTCTCCACGCCTACGGTGAAGAAGCTGAGCGAACGGAGTTCGAGAATGGCGGTACCGTTTACATTGCGCTGAGAAGACTCCAGCATGGCTTCAATATCGCGCATTACCGGTTCCAGGTATTGGCTTTCGTGCAGGAACATGCCGTACCAGTTGGCTACCTGGTCTTTCCAGTATTGCTGCCATTTGCTCAATGTGTATTTCTCAAGGAACTTGTGCGCGCCGATAATCAGCATGGGAGCGGCGGCTTCAAAACCTACACGGCCTTTGATACCGATAATCGTATCGCCCACGTGCATGTCACGGCCGATGCCGTAAGCCGCGCCGATTTCCTCTACCTTCTGGATGGCTTTGATGGGATCGTCAAACTTTTCATCGTTGACCGCTTTAAGTTCACCCTTTTCAAAGGTCAGGCGCAACTGTTCGCTGCCTTCTTTGGTGCAATGTTTCAGGTAAGCGCTTTCGGGAAGTCCCTGTGCGGAATCCAGAATCTCACCGCCGCAAATGGAAGTACCCCACAAACCTACGTTATAGGAATATTTCAGTTTGGCGAAGTCGGCTGCAAAGCCGTGTTTGTTCAGATAGTCTATCTCTTCCTGGCGGCTCAATGCCATGTCGCGTGTCAAGGTGATGATTTCCACGCCCGGAGCCATTACAAGGAAAGTCATGTCGAAGCGTATCTGGTCGTTGCCCGCACCGGTAGACCCATGCGCAATGGCATCTGCGCCTATTTCGTTGGCATAGCGTGCAATGGCCAATGCCTGGAAGATACGTTCGGAACTTACGGATATGGGATAAGTGCCGTTACGCAACACATTGCCGAATACCATGTATTTCAAGCTCTTTTCGTAATATTCCCGCGTTACGTCCAAAGTGATATATTTTACGGCACCCAACTTGTAGGCGTTTTCTTCGTTGGTTTTCAACTGCTCGGGGCTGAAACCACCGGTGTTGGCGCAAGCCGCATATACTTCGTATCCTTTCTCTTTAGCCAGATACATAACTGTGAATGAAGTATCCAGACCACCGCTGAATGCGACCACTACTTTTTTCTTCTTTGCTTCCATAACTTTTAAATTAAGAGTGAAGAATTAAGAATGAAGAATTTGGCTGCGCTTTATGCTGCATAGTAATTCTTCATTCATAATTCCTCATTTATTTATATTTTATCTTCTTCGTGTAAATTCGGGTCGTAAAGCATTGCCGTGCAGATGCAGAACTTCCGGTTTTTGGCTACTAATATGTCATGGTTGATGCAGCCCTCGCAACCTTTCCAGAAAGACTCGTCGTCTGTCAGCTCATTGAAAGTAACCGGTACGTAGCCCAGTTCGGTATTCATCTTCATGACAGCAGCCCCGCTGGTCAGACTGAAAATCTTGGCCTTGGGCCATCGCAGGCGTGCCAGGCGGAAAGAAGCCGTCTTAATGCGTTTTGCAAGTCCCAGGCCGCGGTAGTCGGGATGTACGATAAGTCCCGATGTAGCTACATATTGCTTGTTTCCCCAACTCTCGATGTAAGTGAAACCGGCGAATTCCTCTCCACACAAAGCTATGATAGCTTTTCCTTCTTTCATTTTAGTCGCTACGTATTCATGCGTGCGTTCTGCGATGCCCGTTCCGCGTACCTTGGCAGCTTCTCGGATGGTATCCAAAATCTTATCCACGTAAACTTCATGTGAGGCATCAGCTACCATCACATCAATTTGTTTCGAATCCATTTCTTTTATTTCGTTATATTATAGTTATACTGACTTACTTCATGTTAGGAATGATTTGTGACAGAAAAACACGCACCTCTTCATGGGATGCAGCCTCGTGCAGGACCATCATTATCGTATCGTCCCCGGCGATAGTGCCCAGTACGGCGGGACATTCGCGGTTGTCGATGTCGTAGGCCATGCTGCTGGCATAGCCCGGACGGGTGCGGATGACGGCAATATTCTTGGAGAAATGAAGTGAAACGAACCCGCTGGTCATCAGCATTTCGCTGGCGCTTTGGTCGTTGCTGCGTTTGTACATGATGTTGTTAGGCAGTACATATACATATTTCCCGTTCATATTGGCCGCTTTGGCTACTTTCAGTTGCTTTAAGTCGCGCGACAAGGTGGCTTGCGTCAGTTCAAAGCCCTCTTTCCCCAAAGCCTGCAACAATTCTTCCTGAGAACTGATGTCTTTGCTTGAGATTATCATCTTGATGGCATCTAACCGATTAGCTTTCTTTTTCATCTTTCTGTATAATTATTCTTAGAACGGCGCAAAAGTAGGGAATATTTTGGAAAGAATATACATAAATGAGATTTTTTTTATTCTTTATATGCAATAATTGTAAAAACAATGGTATATGTATGCATGCTTGGGGCTGTTTCTTGGCGGGGATGGCGGGCTTGTCCGTAGGGTTACCCGTGATGAGCCTATGACTGAGGTATGATTAAAAGGCTTACAATATATAATTAAAAGCCTTTTAATAGCATATTAGAAGGCTTTTAATCGTATCTTTGCGGTAACCTCAGGCAGGCAGCCTGAGGAAGTTATTCACCTTTTAAAATAAAATCGGTATGTTTTATAAAAAGAGTCGTGCCAAAGTAGGCGGGAAGTACAAATGGTTTCCCCGTGCATGTGTCAACAAACACACAGTCAATACGCAGGATTTGGGAGAAGCCATCAGCCGGAAGTGTACGGTTACGCCCGCGGATGTGCATGCGGTAATCCGTTCGTTGCCGGAAGTCATGTCATTCTTTATGGAGAACGGCAACAGTGTCCATCTGGACGGGCTTGGCTCTTTCTACTACAAATTGAGCTGCGCGGGAAACGGAGTGGATACACCCGAAGAGGTCAGTACGGAGCAAGTGAAAGCTGTCCGCGTGCAGTTTATCCCCGAACGCCGTAAGGAAAACGGCAAATATTGCCGTGTCTTGGGCGAAAGGGTAGAGCTGGTGAAATTCGGCGATTGATTCTCTTTGTACGTAAGTGTGTCAAGGTAAGACTTTTGTGCCGTTCGTTGCTTTGGACGGCGGATAGTATAAGGTTTGTAAAAATAAGACAGCTTCTGGCCTTTGTAAAGGCGATAAACGACAAAAACAATAAGAGAACCGCCAAAAGGCTCAGAACTCGTTTGCCGTGAAGCTCTTATTTTTGCAATGCAGAATAAAGTTCGTTTCTTAATTCTATTAAAACTATCAAAGGCACATGAAAAAACTACTTGGATTTATTTCCTTTCTTTTGGTATTGGCAGGTTCCGTTTCTGCCAAAGTGGTACTTCCGGCCATCTTTTCCGATAATATGGTTTTGCAGCAAAATGCGCAAGTCAATCTGTGGGGAAAGGCGACGCCCGGTGAACGCGTTTCGGTAAAAACATCATGGACGGATAAAGCCGTAACGACCAAAGCTGCGGCTGACGGTAAATGGACCGTGAAGTTGAAGACGCCTGCGGCCGCAAAGGGGCAGTCCGTTACGGTGAGCGGTGAAAATTCGATTACTATTAATAATGTGTTGATAGGTGAAGTATGGCTTTGTACCGGACAATCCAATATGGAATATCCGGTTTCCAAGCATCCCGATAAAAAATGGATGACCGGTATGATAACGGAAGCCGAGGAAATGAAAGATGCGGATTATCCGGAGCTGCGTTTGTTCCGGGTGGAACATCAGTTGGCTCCCGAGGGTGAAATGGATGATTGTCAAGGCCGGTGGCTGGTGTGCACGCCGAAAAACCTGTATGACTTCTCGGCGGTGGGATTCGTTTTCGGACGCAGATTGCATAAAGAACTGAATGTACCGGTAGGTATGATACAGTCTACCTGGGGCGGCACGCATGCGGAGTCGTGGACGAAAATGGGTGTCATGAAGAATAATCCGCTTTATACGGACGTACTCGAAGATTTCGCCCTGAAGAACGTGAAGCAGGAAAAAGGATATTGCAAGGTTCCTTCCACGCTTTGGAACGGAATGATTCATCCTATTCTGGGATATACGGTGAAGGGAAATATTTGGTATCAGGGAGAATCGAATGCCATTCGCCATGAAAAATATCAGCAGGTATTTACCAATATGATCAACAGTTGGCGGAAAGAATGGAAACAACCCGATATGCCTTTCTATTTCATGCAGATTGCTCCGCATAAAGGGCAACCGGCCGGTATTCGTGAAGCGCAGCTCAAAACATGGCAGAGCGGGCTGAAGAATGTGGGTATGGCGGTCGTTACGGATGCGGCGGATTCTACGGATATTCATCCGCGTAATAAGCGGGTGGCCGGTGAGCGCATGGCTTTATGGGCGCTTGCCAAACAATATGGTAAGGATGTGGCTTATTCCGGTCCGCTCTTTAAAACGATGAAGGTCAGCGGCAATAAGGCCGTATTGAGTTTTGAATATGCCGAAGACGGATTGATGACACCGGAAGATGCTCCGGTCAAGGGTTTTCTGGTTGCAGGGGCCGACCGTCGTTTTTATCCGGCGGTGGCTGTGATAAAAGGCAGCCGGTTGGAGGTTTCCGCTCCGCAGGTGGCGGAACCGGTTGCCGTACGTTACGGTTTTTGTAACTTCTTCCGTGTGAATCTCTATAATAAGTCCGGTTTACCCGCAGTGCCTTTCCGTACGGATACATGGGAACAAGGCTCGTATGCACGTTGGTTTGCCGACTCCGAGATGATGCGTTTCCCGCAGGCTTATCAGTTGGACCACGGTAAGCGTTTGTTTTTCGGCTATGCCCAGGGAGTAGGTTGTTGCGCCATGTTGCAGATGTGGAAGACTACGGGCGAACGTCGTTACTATGACTACGTGAAGCAGTGGGCCGACTCTCTGATTAATGAAAAAGGAGAAATTCATCTGTATGATAAGTCTACTTACAACTTGGATTTCATCAACTCGGGAAAGGTGCTGTTCGACCTCTATCGTGAAACCGGCGATCAGAGATATAAGGCGGCAATGGATATTCTTATCAGACAATTGAAGAACCAGCCTCGTACTTTGGAGGGCGGCTTCTGGCATAAACTGATTTATCAGCATCAGATGTGGCTGGACGGGCTGTATATGGCTTCTCCGTTTATGGCGCAGTATGGCGCGGAATTCAACCGGCCGGAATGGATCGATGAGGCGGTGAAGCAATTCCGTCTCTGCCATAAACATACCTATGATGCCGAGACAGGATTGTACCATCATGCGTGGGACGAGAGCAAGAGCCAGCGTTGGGCCGATCCGGCGACCGGACATTCTCCCAACTTCTGGGGACGCAGTATAGGCTGGTGGTTTATGGCGCTGGTAGACGCTTTGGACTTTATACCGGAAAATCATCCGGGACGCGCTGATATGCTCGGCTATATTCGCGGACTGGCGGAAACACTGCCGAAATATCAGGATAAGGCCGGACTTTGGTACCAGGTTATCGACCAGCCCAAGCGCAAGGGGAATTTCCCCGAGGCATCCGTAACCACCCAATGTATGTATGCTTATGCAAAAGCGGTGAATAAAGGATATATCGATGCAAAATATCGCGCTGTGGCGGAAAAGGCTCTGCAAGGTCTGAAAGACAAGCTGTTGGTGGAGAAACAGGACGGTACTTTGACTTTGACCCGTTGCTGCCAGGTTGGCGGCTTGGGCGGTCATCCGTATCGTGACGGAAGCTTTGAATATTATATAGGTGAGAAGATGAGGGATAACGATGCCAAGGCAACAGGTCCGTTCATTATGGGATGTTTGGAACTGGAAAAATAAGACAGGTATGAATCGGTTGTTTTGTATTGCCATGTTTGCATTTTGCGCAGGGGCTTTGTCCGCACAAGATGTTTCGTGGCCGGAGATTAGTTTGGATGCCAAGCCGGCTGCCCGCTGGTGGTGGATGGGAAGCGCAGTGGATAAGGAAAACCTGACCCGTAATTTGGAAGCGTATGCTGCGGCGGGAATGGGTACGATGGAGATTACTCCGATTTATGGCGTGCAGGGAAACGACGCGAAGGATATTCCGTTTCTCTCTCCCCGATGGATGCAGATGCTGCAATATACGGAAAGTGAAGCGTCCCGTTTGGGAATGCAGATTGATATGAATACCGGTACCGGCTGGCCGTTCGGCGGTCCTGAAGTGGGAATAGAAGACGCAGCCTGCAAACTGTTTGTCACGGAATACCGGTTGGAGGGCGGGAATACGCTCGACAAAAAGATAGAAGTCGCCGATAGAAAACAGCGGCCTTATGCCGAATTGGAACGTCTGATGGCTTTTTCCGATAAGGGAAAGTGTCTGGATTTGACGAATAAGGTGAAAGACGGAATGCTATGTTGGAAAGCTCCGAAAGGCAGCTGGCGTTTGATTGCCGCCTTTTGCGGTAAGACTTTGCAGAAAGTGAAACGTGCGGCTCCCGGCGGTGAGGGGTATGTGATGAATCATTTTTCGGCCCGTGCCGTGAAAAACTATCTCGGACGTTTTGAACGCGCTTTCGATGGACGGTTCAAGGATACGTCCGGCAGCGCTACCGCTTATCCTCATAATTTCTTTAACGACTCCTATGAGGTTTACGGGGCGGACTGGTCGGAAGGACTTTTTGATGAGTTTCTGGCACGTCGCGGTTATAAACTGGAAGAACATCTGCCGGAGTTTCTGGCGACAGGGGAGCGTTCGGACAAAACCCGACGCATCATCTCCGATTATCGTGAAACTCTCAGTGAATTATTGCAGGAGAACTTTACCCGTCAGTGGACGGAGTGGGCGCATCTGCACGGTTCTAAGACCAGAAACCAGGCTCATGGCTCGCCGGGAAATCTGATAGACCTTTATGCTACGGTGGATATTCCTGAGTGCGAAGGCTTCGGCCTATCCGATTTCGGTATACGGGGATTGCGTAAGGATTCGCTGACGCGCCCCAATGACTCCGACCTCTCCATGCTGAAATACGCTTCTTCGGGCGCTCATATCGCCGGCAAACCTTATACTTCTTCGGAGACTTTTACTTGGCTGACGGAGCATTTCCGTACGTCTTTGTCGCAATGTAAGCCGGATATCGACCTCATGTTCGTTTCCGGCGTCAATCATACGTTTTTCCATGGCACGACCTATTCTCCCGCCGAGGCTGCCTGGCCCGGTTGGAAGTTTTATGCTACGGTGGATATGAGCCCGACGAACAGTATATGGCGGGATGCGCCCGCATTCTTCCAGTATATATCCCGTTGTCAGAGCTTCTTGCAAATGGGACAGCCGGATAATGACTTTCTTGTGTATCTGCCGTTGTATGATATGTGGCAGGAGCAGGACGGACGACTGCTGATGTTCGATATTCATAAAATGGCACAGCGTGCTCCGGGCTTTATAGAGGCGGTGCACCGTATCAATGATGCCGGTTACGATATGGATTATATTTCCGATAATTTCATCCGTACGGCTGCTTGTCGCGATAAGAGAATCGTAACGTCCGGCGGAACAACGTATAAGGCATTGGTGGTTCCCGGGGCGCGTTTGATGCCTGCGGATGTACTTGCCAAGCTTCTTGATTTGGCGAAAGAGGGGGCGACTGTTGTATTTTTGGATCAATATCCGGAAGATGTTCCGGGATATGCCGGATTGGAACGGCGCCGCACGGAATTTAAACGTACTTTGGAGCAGATAAAGAAATTAGGGAATGAACGTGGTAAAGACCAAACGGTGCTCTTCGGTACGGATTATGCCCGTACGCTGGCACAGACCGCTGCCATACCGGAGGCGATGAAGACATCTTTTGATTTGAGTTGTATTCGTCGCAAAAACACGGAGGGCTATCATTATTTCATATCCGCACTGACCGGGAAAGATACGGAAAGTTGGATACCGTTGGCCGTACCTGCACGTTCGGCTATGCTTTATAATCCGATGAACGGATCTTCCGGTAAGGCTCTTCTGCGCCAGAAGGATGGCAAGACGGAAGTTTATTTACAATTGGCTTCCGGGGAATCAGCCATATTGAAGACTTTCACGGAAGCTGATGTACAGGTTCCGGAATGGAAGTATCAGACTGTTGCGCAGGGAACTGTCGAACTGTCCGGTTTATGGAGCCTGCGGTTTGTGGAAAGCGCTCCTGCGGTACATAGTGTACCGGATTCCGTTTCTTTGGGCTCATGGACGGATTTATCCTTTGAAGGTGCCGGAACAACTATGGGAACAGGTTGCTATACAACCGCTTTTGTGATTGAAAATCCCGCCTCTGCTCAGGATTGGCTGCTCTCACTCGGTGACGTTCGTGAAAGTGCCCGTGTACGTATCAATGGCAGGGAGGTTGCCACTTTGTGGGCTGTACCCTATTGTTGCCCCATCGGGCAATACTTGCGTCCGGGAAAGAATATTCTGGAAATAGAAGTGACCAATCTTCCTGCCAACCGCATAGCCGATATGGATCGCCGTGGAGTGAAGTGGCGTATCTTCAAAGATATAAATATTGCGGCGCTTGGTTATAAAAAAGGGACTTATGCCGGTTGGGAACCTGTACCGAGCGGTTTGTTAGGCCCTGTACGTATTATACCGCTGAAGATAACTAAAAACGAAATGCAATGAAAAAAATCAGTCTGGCCGGAGTAGCGTTTGTCTGCGCTTTCTGCTCCTTACACGCTCAAGACCCGCGTGAACGAAACTATTTCTATGAGATTCTTGACCCTAAGCACGAGCCTAAACCGTTGGTAGAGGGATTCGCTCAAGAACGGATTACTGAGAAATTAAATCGCGGACTGGCGGTCGCTCCTTCCCGGGACGGCAAATCCGTGTATCTCAGCTGGCGTTTGCTGGCATCGGATGCTCCTGCCACGGCTTTCCATGTATATCGTGAAGTAGACGGAAAGACTCGTCGCTTGACGAAAAAAGCTGTTTCCCGTACTTGCGACTTTGTGGATGCCACCCCTCATGAACAAGCCGTTTATTGGGTGGAGGCTGTTGTAAAAGGACAGAAACCGGTTGTATCGGAAAAACGGAAGGTTGTATCGGCCGATTTGAAACCTTATACATCTATCCGCCTGAAAGATAATGCAAAAGCCGGAAAGATAGCGCTGGCCGACCTGAACGGTGACGGGGCTTATGATTATATCATCCGTACTCCCGAAACAAATGTCGACCCGGGCATGCCGGGTGACACTACCGGAAAAACTTATAAAATATCCGCTTATTTGAGTGACGGCACTTATCTGTGGACATACGATATGGGGCCGGGTATTGAACCGGGTATCTGGTACTCGCCTTTCATCGTTTACGATTTCAATGGAGACGGTAAGGCCGAAGTGGCGATTAAAACGGCGGGTGCCGATTATGTGAAGAACGGGAAAGGGCGCGTTTGCGGCGGGAGTGAATATCTTTCCGTATTGGACGGCATGACCGGACAGGAGATAGACCGCGTGGATTGGCCTGAACGCAATGACCGTTACGGAAATCTGATTCGACAGAATCGTAATCAGATGGGAGTTGCCTATTTAGACGGAAAGACGCCGTTCATACTGGCGGCACGCGGTACTTATAAGTTGATGGTTGTGGATGCCTGGATGTTGAAAAACGGTAAATTGGAACGTGTGTGGCGTTGGGATGGTGATGAGGAAAATCCTATTGTCCGTAGTATGGGCGCGCATAGCATGGTTACTGCCGATGTAGACGGTGACGGCCGCGATGAGGTTATGTTAGGCTCTTGTATGCTCGATGATAACGGAACGCTTTTGTGGTCCTCGGGATTGGGACACAGCGACAAAGCGTATCTTTGCAAGTTGCGTCCCGATATGGAGGGCATGCAGGTGTTTATGGTAAGTGAACCGAAAAAGGAAGACGGCCGTGGCGTTTCGGTAGTGGATGCTGCTACGGGTAAATTGATATGGGGTATCGGACATACGACCTATCATGTAGGCGACGGTATGGTAGCGGATTTTGACCCTGCTCATCCCGGATTGGAGTGTTTTGCCAGCGAAGACCGTAAAGGAGGAAGCACCGATAGATATTTGCTTACTGCCGACGGAAAGAAACTGCAAGTATCTCAAGATGAGATACCCGGTTGCCGTAACTGGATATGGTGGGATGCCGATTTGTTGCGTGAGACATTCAAAGGAGACGATAACCGTTGGGGAGCAGGTTCCTCTTCCGGTGGACGTGACCAGAGTATCTGGAAATGGAAAGGTGAGATATTAACGGAAAATATCAAAGGAGATATATTGCTGATGGCTGATATGGAAGGTGATTGGCGCGAGGAACTGATAACGGCTTTACCCGGCGAACTGCGTATCTATCGCACCAATATTCCTGCGACAGACCGTAGGGTAACGTTGATGCAGGACGCTTTGTACCGTAGCTATGTAGCTCATCGTAGTATGGGGTATCCTCAGGCGCCTGTACCGTCTTTTTATTTAGGAGATAATTAATGTATGTATCGGAAAATATGTTCCGGTACGTTTGCTAACTTTAAAACGCTATTAAGAATGACAAAACCATTGTATGTAATCGCTGCTATTTGTTTATGGCTATTCAGTGCTTGCCAGTCTGCGGACTATAAGTATGAAGCTGTTTATCGTAACCTGCCTTTTGACATGCCTCGTGTGGAAGCGCCGAGGTTTCCCGACCGTACGGTTAATCTGGCAGAGTTCAATGCTGTCGGTAATGGAGAAACTCTATGTACATCGGCTTTTGCCGATGCAATCAATACCCTTTCCGAACAAGGGGGAGGGCATCTCGTTGTTCCTGCCGGTGTTTGGCTGACAGGACCTATTGTGTTGAAAAGTAATATCGATTTGCATTTGGAAAAAGGAGCCGTTATCCTTTTCTCTCCCGATGTAGACCTCTATCCTTTGGTGGAAACTGTATTTGAGGGTTTGGATACCCGTCGTTGCCAGTCGCCTATTTCCGGTCGTAATTTGGAGAATGTGGCGATAACAGGCGAGGGAGCTATCGACGGAAACGGTCATTACTGGCGCCCGCTGAAGCGTGAGAAAGTAACGGAGAGTGTTTGGAAGCAGACGACAGCCCGTGGCGGCGTATATAAACGTCCTACTTACTGGTTCCCTTATCCTGAAACTTTGAAAGGAGATACTATCAGTAATATGAATGTCCCTCAGAATCTGCAAACGGAAGAAGAGTGGCAAAGTGTCCGTCATTTCCTTCGTCCGGTAATGGTGAGCCTGATAGAATGTAAGAATGTATGGTTGCAAGGAGTGATATTCCAGAACTCTCCGGCATGGAACTTACATCCGCTGATGTGTGAGAATGTACTGGTTGAAGACGTGCAGGTGCGTAATCCGAGCTATGCGCAGAATGGTGACGGACTGGATTTGGAATCTTGTAAAAACGCGCTGATTGTGAATTCTACTTTTGATGTGGGAGATGACGGAATCTGCCTGAAAAGCGGTAAGGATGAAGATGGCCGCCGTCGTGCACGTCCTTGTGAAAATGTAGTGGTAGATGGCTGTACGGTATTTAAAGGACATGGTGGCTTTGTTGTCGGCAGTGAGATGAGCGGCGGGGTACGCAACGTGTCTGTCAGCAATTGTCAGTTCTTGGGAACGGATGTGGGATTGCGCTTTAAAAGTAAGCGCGGCCGTGGCGGTATTGTTGAAAATATCTGGATTACCAATGTTTCCATGATGGATATTCCTACCGAACCGATTACTTTCAATCTTTATTATGGTGGAAAATCTGCCGTTGAAGTGTTGGAAAGCGGTGAAAAGGTTCCGGCTAAAGTCGAACCGCTTCCTGTGGACGAAACAACTCCTTGTTTCCGGAATATTCATGTGAAGAATCTGATATGTGCAGGAGCCCGTCGCGCATTATTCTTCAACGGTATTCCTGAAATGCCGATTGAGAATGTCGTGTTGGAAGATATTGATATTACTTCACGATTGGGCGCCGAATTTATTTATAGCAAGGCTGTTACGATGAAGAATGTAACTATCCGCAATACGGAAGGCGAGCAAGTTGTTACCCGTTTTTGTGAGGATATGAAATAAGAAGCCGGATGTGGTAATAGCGGACGAAATGGATTGTCAAATCTGACACCCTTTCAGTCAAAATAAGTACAAAGAATAGGGGATGATTCCCCTATTTTTGTATCATGAAATAGCGACTAAAACTAATTACCATGAAACAATGTTTTTTTGCGGTCGATTTGGGTGCTACCAGTGGCCGTACTATCTTGGGAACTTTCACACCGGAAGGATTGGAAATGGAAGATGTGAATCGCTTCCCGAATCGTTTGATTGAAACCGGCGGACATTTTTACTGGGATATATATGAACTTTACCGACATATTATCGAAGGATTGAAAATAGTCGCTCAAAAAGGAGATGTTGAAATTACTTCCATTGGTATCGATACATGGGGAGTGGATTTTGTTTGCGTGGGTAAAGATGGTGGATTTCTTCGTCAACCTTATTCGTACCGTGATCCCCATACTGCCGGAGCGCCTGACGCTTTCTTTGAAAAAGTAGCCCGTAAACAAGTCTATGAGTGGACGGGTATTCAGGTAATGAACTTCAATTCTTTGTTCCAGCTCGATACATTGAGACGGAATGGTGACAGTGCATTGGCCGCTGCCGATAAACTGCTTTTTATACCTGATGCTTTAAGTTATATGCTGACCGGGGAAAAGGTAACGGAGTACACCATTGCCAGTACGGCGCAGTTGGTAAATGCGAAAACCCGTAAACTGGAAAATGCTTTGCTGCGCGAGCTCGGACTGACGGAGAATAATTTCGGCCGCTTTGTTTACCCCGGTGAGAAAATAGGAACATTGACAAAAGAAGTACAGCGTATGACCGGATTGGGAGAGATACCTGTAATTGCGGTTGCCGGGCACGACACGGCTTCTGCTGTGGCTTCAGTTCCTGCAATGAATCCTGATTTTGCATATCTGAGTAGTGGGACTTGGTCTTTAATGGGAGTGGAAACAGAAAGCCCGGTTATTACAGAAGAAACCGAATCTTTAAATTTTACGAATGAAGGCGGCGTGAATGGCACTATCCGTTTATTGAAAAATATTTGTGGAATGTGGCTGTTGGAACGCTGTCGTGCGGCATGGGGAGAGACTTCGTATCCGGAGCTGATATCCGAAGCGAATGCCAGTGAACCGTTCCGCAGTCTGATTAATCCTGATGATGCTCTGTTTGCCAATCCTGCCGATATGGAACAGGCTATAAAGACGTACTGTTCGGATTCTCACCAGCCTGTTCCGCAGACACGAGGTCAAATTGTTCGTTGTATCTTTGAGAGTCTTGCCCTGCGCTATCGTCAGGTTTTGGATAATCTTCGCACTCTTTCTCCTCATCCGATAGATACACTTCATGTTATCGGCGGTGGAAGCCGTAATGATTTATTGAATCAATGGACAGCCGATGCTGTCGGTATTCCTGTTGTGGCAGGCCCGTCTGAGGCTACGGCAATCGGTAATATTATGATTCAGGCGTTGGCGGCAGGAACGGCAAAAGATATTGCTTCCATGCGTCAATTAATCAATCGCTCTATTTCTTTGGAAACTTTCTATCCGGAAGATGCGGAAGTGTGGGATACCGCATATTTACATTTCAAACAGGTGACAATGAATCATTAATGTTTAACAATCATATAAAATAAATCAGTATCATGAAAGAAGAACTAATAACAAAGGCTTATGAAGTAGCTAAGGAACGTTATGCTGCTCTTGGGGTAGATGTAGAAAAGGTAATGGAACAACTTCAGAAGGTTGCGATTTCCATGCACTGCTGGCAGGCTGATGATGTCCTCGGTTTTGAGTCGGGCAGCTCGTTGACCGGCGGTATCCAGACTACAGGTAATTATCCCGGTAAGGCTCGTAATATGGAAGAATTACGCGGCGATATTTTAAAGGCCGCTTCTTATATCCCCGGTAAGCACCGTTTGAACCTGCATGAAATTTACGGTGATTTTGGCGGTACCTTTGTTGACCGTGACCAAGTGGAAGTGAAGCATTTCGAGAGCTGGATGCAGTGGGCCGCTGAAAACGGAATGAAACTGGATTTCAATTCAACCTCTTTCTCGCATCCGAAAAGCGGTAACTTATCTTTATCTAATCCGGATAAGAGCATCCGTGATTTCTGGATTGAACATACCAAACGTTGCCGTGCCATTGCAGAAGAGATGGGACGCCGTCAGGGTGATCCTTGTATCATGAATCTTTGGGTACACGACGGTAGTAAGGATGTGACTGTAAACCGTATGAAATATCGTGAGTTGTTTAAGGACTCTCTCGACCAAATTTTTGCTACGGAGTATAAGAATATGAAAGACTGCCTGGAGTCCAAGGTGTTCGGTATCGGTCTGGAAAGCTATACGGTAGGCTCTAATGAGTTCTGTGTAGGTTACAGCGTGCAACACCAGAAACTGATAACAATCGATACGGGACACTTCCATCCGACGGAAAGCGCTGCGGATAAAGTTTCGTCTATGTTGTTATTCGTGCCGGAATTGATGCTTCATGTAAGCCGTCCGATTCGTTGGGATTCCGACCATGTGACTATCATGGACGACCCGACTCTCGAACTTTTCCAGGAAATTGTTCGCTGCAATGCTTTAGACCGCGTACATATCGGTCTTGACTATTTCGATGCTTCTATCAACCGTATAGGCGCTTATGTCATCGGTACCCGTGCTGCGCAGAAATGTATGTTGCGTGCGTTATTGGAACCGCTGGCTAAACTTCGCGAGTATGAGGCTGCCGGTCAAGGTTTCCAACGTCTTGCTTTGTTGGAAGAGGCCAAAGCTTTGCCTTGGAATGCCGTTTGGGATATGTTCTGCTTGAAGAATAATGTGCCGGTAGGTGAAGAGTTCATCGCTGAAATAGAGAAATACGAAGCCGAGGTTACATCAAAACGTAACTAAGTTAATCAGAGTTAATGATAGTGTTTAGCGGGGAAAGCGTATCTTTGCCCGCTACTTTCATTACTCATAGAATATTAACCATTGATTATCATGAATACACTAATAGGATTATTAATTATCGCTGTGGGAAGCTTTGGGCAGAGCAGTTCGTATGTACCTATCAATAAAGTTAAAGGTTGGTCATGGGAAAACTTTTGGCTGGTCCAAGGGATTTTTGCCTGGCTCGTCTTTCCGTTGCTTGGCGCTTTACTTGCCATTCCTGCTGATGGCAACCTGATAGAACTTTGGGGAGCCGGCGGTGCATTGCCGGCTATTATTTACGGTGTCCTTTGGGGTGTCGGCGGTTTGACATTTGGATTGAGTATGCGCTATTTGGGTGTTGCCTTAGGACAGAGTATAGCTTTGGGTACTTGTGCCGGCTTTGGAACTTTGTTTCCGGCTCTGTTTGCAGGGAAAGACTTATTACATGGCGATGGCTTGATGCTCCTTATTGGTGTTTGCATTACTTTGGCGGGAATTGCCATTATCGGTTATGCAGGCAGTCTGCGTTCCAAAAATATGAGTGAGGAAGAAAAAAAGGCTGCCGTGAAAGATTTTGCGTTGACAAAAGGACTGTTGGTCGCTTTACTGGCAGGTGTGATGAGTGCCTGTTTTGCTCTCGGCCTGGATGCCGGAACGCCTATTAAAGAAGCGGCATTGGCCGGTGGTGTGGCCCCGTTGTATGCCGGACTTCCTGTTATCTTTCTGGTGACTTTGGGCGGGTTTTGTACGAATGCGGCTTATTGCATTCAGCAAAATATAAAGAATAAGACAGGTAAGGAATACTTGTCGGCCAAAGGCAATATCCTTGTGAATAATGTTTTGTTTTGCGCTCTTGCCGGAGTATTATGGTATTCGCAATTCTTTGGTCTGGAGATGGGTAAAAGTTTCTTAGGCGGCAGTCCGATATTGCTTGCATTCTCCTGGAGTATACTGATGTCACTGAATGTTACATTCAGTAATGTTTGGGGAATCCTGCTGAAAGAATGGAAGGGATGCGGCTCTCGTACAATAGGCGTACTGATATCGGGATTAGCCGTTCTTATCGCTTCTATTATTGTAGTGGCGATGGCACAAGCATAAAAATAATATCTAATAAATTGTAATTAAATAGACACATGAAATCAATTCTTGAAAATCGTCCCGAGTTGGCTTATGAAGTCAATCAGGCGGCAGAAGTGGCCGGATATCTTTGGCAAAAAGGTTGGGCGGAACGTAATGGTGGTAATATAACTTTAAACATCACTGAATATGTAGATGATGAAATCAAAGCTCTGCCGGCTATCAGCGAGGTTAAACAGATAGGTAAGCAGCTTCCTTATCTGAAAGGTTGCTATTTCTATTGTAAGGGTACTCAGATGCGTATGCGTGATTTGGCGCGTTGGCCTATGGCAAACGGTTCAATAATCCGTATTCTGGATGACTGCGCCAGCTATGTAATTATAGCGGACCAGCCTGTAATGCCGACGTCGGAATTACCTTCTCATCTTGCAGTTCATAATTATCTGCTTGAAAAAGGTTCTCCTTATAGAGCATCTTTGCATACACATCCTATCGAACTGATTGCTATGACCCATAATAAGAAGTTCCTGGAGAAAGATGTGGCTACTAATCTGCTTTGGAGCATGATTCCGGAAACCAAAGCGTTCTGTCCTCGTGGATTGGGTATAATTCCCTATGAATTGCCAAGTTCCGTACAATTGGCTGACGCTACTATTGAAGCCCTGAATGATTATGATGTAGCTATGTGGGAGAAGCACGGAGTTTTTGCAGTAGATGTGGATATTATGTCTGCTTTTGACCAGGTAGACGTATTGAATAAATCCGCGCTGATTTACATTGCGGCTAAGAATATGGGCTTTGAACCGGACGGTATGAGTCAGGAACAAATGAAAGAGATGACTGTGGCTTTTAATTTACCGAAATAAAAGTGAAGCGTAATTATGTATAGGATGATATTGAACGAAACCTCTTATTTCGGAGCAGGCTGCCGGGAGACAATCGCGGTAGAAGCTATTCGCAGAGGTTTTAAGAAGGCCTTCTTTGTGACAGATAAGGACTTGATTCGTTTTAAGGTCGCAGACAAGATAATTGAAGTGTTTGAAAAGAATCATATTCCTTATGAACTTTTCAGTGATGTAAAAGCAAATCCTACTATTGCCAATGTACAACATGGCGTAGCCGCTTTTAAAGAGTCCGGCGCGGATTTTATTGTGGCGTTGGGAGGCGGTTCTTCCATTGATACGGCAAAAGGTATCGGTATTGTGGTGAATAATCCGGATTTTGCAGATGTGAAGTCGTTGGAAGGCGTAGCTGCGACCCGTTACAAGGCTGTTCCCACTTTTGCTTTGCCTACAACGGCCGGCACTGCTGCTGAAGTAACCATTAATTATGTGATAATTGATGAGGACGCAAAAAAGAAGATGGTTTGCGTAGACCCCAATGACATTCCGGCTGTTGCGATTGTAGACCCGGAACTGATGTACTCCATGCCGAAGGGATTGACTGCCGCAACAGGAATGGATGCCCTGACACATGCCATTGAAAGCTATATAACACCGGGCGCTTGGGCTATGTCTGATATGTTTGAGCTGAAAGCCATTGAAATGATTGCCGCTAATTTGAAAGCTGCGGTAGACAATGGTAACGATGTAGCAGCTCGCGAAGCCATGTCGCAAGCTCAGTATATTGCCGGTATGGGATTCAGTAATGTGGGCCTGGGTATTGTACATTCTATGGCACATCCGTTAGGCGCTCATTATGATACTCCTCATGGAGTTGCCAATGCATTGCTTTTACCGTATGTAATGGAGTACAATGCGGAGTCTCCGGCTGCTCCTAAGTATATTCATATAGCCAAAGCTATGGGAGTAAATACCGATGGCATGACTGAAAGTGAAGGAATACGTGCAGCAGTAGACGCTGTTCGTAAGTTGTCATTAAGTATTGGTATTCCTCAAAAGTTACATGAAATCAATGTAAAAGAGGAAGATTTACATCAATTGGCTGTCGATGCATTTAATGATGTTTGTACAGGTGGTAATCCTCGTCCTACTTCTGTCGAAGAGATTGAGGCTTTATACCGTAAAGCTTTTTAATTATAATTCAAATATACCATGAAGAAAACTATTATCTCGTGTGTGCTGTTTTTAACAGCTGTCACTGCCTTCTCGCAAACAACGATGAAGACTGCGGCTGAAGCTAAACTATCAGCTTCCGACCTTGCCGTAAAAATAGCAGACCGTATTCTTGCAACCACCACTTATGAGTTTAAGAATGCCAAGACCGGTAAAACCTATAAGTCGGTTAAAAACCTGCCTTTGGATATGAATGTCAAGGTTGCATGCAAGTATAATAATTGGCATTATACCAATGGAGTGACTCATATCGCTTTAATGGAATTGGCCGATAAAACCGGTGCTAAGAAGTATGATGATTATGTCTTTAAAAATATGAACTTCGTATTTAATGAAGGCAATCTGGACTTCTTCAAGAAGCAATATGATCAGGCAATGAAAGATGAAGGTTGGTATGGAGTTCGTAAATTGAGCTGGCATATGATTTTCCGTGGAAAGCGTTTGGATGACAACGGTCCTATGGGAGCCAGTCTGATTGACTTGCAGATGAAGCATCCGAATAATTCTTTCTTGAATTATATTAATGAAACAGCCGAACATCTGAATTATGGTGAGCCTCGTCTGGCAGACGGCACTATTGCCCGCATTTGGCCTCATGAAAATACAATTTGGGCGGATGACGCTTTCATGGCTATCTCATTTCTTGCCCGTATGGCTAAGATGACCGGTGATATGAATTACATCAATGATGCTGCCAATCAGGTAATCAAATATCATAAATATTTGTGGTGTCCTGAAAAACGTATTCTCTATCATTGCTATCATACGGATACGGATGAACATGGTGTTGCTCATTGGAGCCGTGCTAACGGTTGGGTTTTTATGGCAACTGCCGATTTACTTGCAGTGATGCCGCAGAATCACCCGATGCGTCCTGAAGTATTGGAATGCTTCCGTCGCCAGTGCAGCGGTGTAGTACGTTATCAAGGTAAGAACGGTTTGTGGCACCAGCTTCTCGATAAGGAAGATTCTTATGAGGAGATTACAGGTACGGCTATGTTTGTCTTTGGTATTGCACGCGGTGTAAAGCACGGATGGCTGCATCCCGACTTTATTTATGCCGCCGAGCAAGGACTTAAGGGTATGATGACGTTGATGTCTGATAAAGGTGATGTTACTAAAATCTGTGTCGGAACAGGTATCATGCCGTCTCCTGCATATTATTATAACCGTCCTACCCAAGAGAATGATCCGATGGGTGAAGGTCCTGTTCTCCGTGCATTGATTGAAATGATGGATGCGCCGAAATATACGGAGATTAAGGCCGAGCAGCAGTACGATAAAATTGTGGTTAAGAAGTAGTAGTCCTTTTAGAAATAAGCGAATCCCGGTTGGAAGAATGCCTGTTCTGCCAACCGGGATTTTTTTATTAAATCTTGCATTGCTATCCCTTATTTCATAAATATTTCCTATTTTTGTCCCGAACCCATCATGAAGGACACGTATTATGACAAAGAATTACAATGATTTAGGAGTGGAATTTAAGTATCTTATTGTAAATGACATGGACCAAAAATTTGGTCTTTGGGTAAATACTGTCGGCTTTCAGTCTATTCAGCCGGACTCTCCATATCCTTTGAAAGATCACCCTTCCGGCTATTTCTTTAATGCCCAGAAAGGACGTGTTTTGCGTGAATACCAATTGGTTTATATAACGAAGGGGCGGGGATTGTTCTCTTCAGAAACCACTCCGGAAAAGCAAGTCTGTAAAGGACGGTTGATGGTGCTGTTTCCCGGACAATGGCATACCTATCATCCTTATCGTCAGACAGGGTGGAATGAATACTATATAGGTTTTGAAGGACCTGTCATTGATAATTTGATGAAAGGCGGTTTCTTGTCAAAGGATAATCAAGTGCTTGAGGTCGGTTTGAATGAGGAACTGGTATCTCTCTTTTCCCGCGCCTTAGAAATTGCCGAAGCGGATAAGATATCTTCTCAGCAGTATCTTGGCGGTATAGTATTGCATATCGTAGGTATGATTCTTTCCATTTCGAAGAATAAGATTTTTGAGGTAGGTGACGTCGATCAGAAGATTGAGCAAGCTAAGATTATAATGAATGAGAATGTCTTTAAGGATATCGATCCTGAAGAGTTAGCCATGAAATTAAATATTAGCTATTCCTGGTTCCGGAAAGTGTTCAAGGACTATACAGGTTATGCGCCGGCCAAATATTTCCAAGAACTGAAGCTACGTAAAGCTAAACAGTTGTTGGTCGGAACTTCTCAGTCCGTCAAAGAGATTTCTTTTATGCTTGATTATAAATCTACCGAACATTTCTTTTCATTATTTAAAAAGCGTACAGGGTTTACACCATTGGAATACCGTTCTTTCGGTCGGGAGACTGAAGCGGAGGATGAGGACTTAGATTAAAGTCAAAATAGGCAGTAAACAGTCAAAATGCTTATAAAACCCTTGATTCTCTATTGTTTTAGTACTTGTAAGTTCCTTTTTGCTTAAGAGAAAGTCAAAAAGGAAAGTATTTGTGTCAGTAGTTGTATTTTGTTACGTATCGCTATATTTAATTTTGCACCCACAAGTTCTGTATCCGATAATAGTTATATCGGACTGTTAATCTTGAATTAATTAATCAACCAATTTATATTAATAGTCTATGAGAATCTTACACAAAAAGTTATGCTTATTAATGCTTCTTTTAATAAGCTGTCATTTAAACATTCTTGCGCAAGACAAAACCGTTACGGGGGTTGTATTGGACAAAACAGGTGAAACTGTTATTGGTGCGAGTGTGCTGGTTAAAGGAACTACTAATGGTACTATCACAGATGTCGATGGTAATTTTACTCTGAAAAATGTTCAGGAAGATGCTGTCCTGCAAGTTAGCTTTGTAGGTTATAAAGCTCAGGATGTTGCTTTGAAAGGACAAAGTAATATCAAGGTGACTTTGGAAGAAGATACGGAAGTTCTTGATGAAGTTGTTGTTATCGGTTACGGTTCCGTGAAGAAAAGCTCCTTGACAGGTGCTGTGGCGAAGATGGACGCTAAGAGTATTCAGGATAGACCTTTAGCGCGTCCTGAAACGGCTTTGCAGGGACAACTTGCTGGTGTGTCGGTACGTTCCATTACGGGTGAACCTGGTGCGGATATGCAGATTCGTGTACGTGGCGCTGCTTCGGTTAATGCCAATTCCGATCCTCTTTATGTAGTTGACGGTGTTCCTATGACTACTTTGAGTGGTATAAATCCATCGGATATTGCTTCTATTGAAGTATTGAAAGACGCCGCTTCTTCCGCTATTTATGGTTCCCGTGGTTCGAATGGTGTTGTTATCGTGACAACTCAGAAAGGTAAAACGGGTAAGGCGAAGGTGTCATTCAATGCAAGTGTCGGTTTCCAGACATTGGAAAAGAAAATAGATATGCTGAGCGCTACCGAATGGATGGAGTTTAGAACGAGATGGAATGATACTCAATATTTGATTGATGCCAAAAAGAAAGGTGTTACCAATGCCAGTATTCTCGATGATAATGCTACACGTTTGGCAAATCTTGGCGTAAAGGCAGGTACGGATGATTCTTATAAGTATGTTCTTGATGAACGTTGGTTCAACTATTTGAGTCAGGATATGAGAGACTCGCATACTTATACTCCGACGTCCGAAGGATTAAGTCTGTTGGATTGGCAGGATGAATTTTATCGTACAGCTATGGTACAGGATTATAGCCTGAGTGTTTCCGGTGCTACAGATAATGTAAACTATATGTTCTCCGGCGGTTATATGAATCAAGAAGGTTTGGCTACCGGTACAGGTTATGAGCGTTTCTCGTTCCGCGCAAATGTTGAATCTAAAATCAATAAATACATTTCGCTTGGAATTAATCTGGCTCCTACTTATATTGTAACGGATGGTTCCGGTAAAGCCAATGGTAAAGATGCGCAGACTCATAAAGCGTTAGCCTCTACTCCTGTATCAGAATTAGGGGTCGGTTATATGACAAATGTACAGCCTAATGAACGTTACGGGTGGGCTGATACCAATTCAAGTCCTATCTATACACTCGAAAGTATGATACGTCAAGACCGTACTTTGCGTATGGTGGGAAATGCTTTCTTGCGTATTACTCCTTTTGAAGATTTCCGTGTAGAATTATCAGCGGCTGCCAATTATCTTGATTTGGATGGCAATACTTATACATTCTCAAGCGCTAGTTCAAAATGGTCTAATGGAGAGGGTCAAAATTCAGGCGGTGCTCATACAACAAGCCGTATCTGGAATACATTGTTACAAGCTGTTGCTAATTACGACCATACTTTTGACAAACATGGAGTAAGTGCAATGCTTGGTTTCTCTTCAGAGCAGTCATCTTTGGGTTATAAGACGGAGCAGTCTTTCAGTTCGCCTTTCCCGAATGATGCTATTACCGGTACTTTTGACGGTTCTAAGGTTAAACCGAAAGCTAATACAGTGACAGAACAAACTCCTAATAAGCTACTGTCTACTTTTGGTCGTTTACAATATAATTATGATGAACGCTATATGATTTCCGGTAGTTTGCGTTTTGATGGAGGTTCTGTTTTCGGCGCTAATAATAAGTGGGGCGTATTCCCCGCCGTATCAGGAGGTTGGCTTATCTCTAATGAAAAGTTCTTTAAGAATTGGGACCAGAAATGGTTGAATACTTTGAAACTTAGAGCCAGCTATGGTGTTACAGGTAATAACTCTATCAGTAATACGGCGTCTTACGCTACTTTAACTTCTTCTATTTATGGCGGCGCTCCCGGTTATTACACTAATAGCTTGGGTAATGCGGATTTAGGTTGGGAAAAGACTCATAGTACAGATATCGCTGTTGACTTGGGCTTCTTGAATAATCGTATTCAGTTATCATTAGATTGGTATACTAAAAATACTACCGATTTGTTGTATCAAGTTCCGGTAGAAGGCGCTTCCGGTTTCAGTACGATTTGGGATAATCTGGGTGATATTCATAATGAAGGTTTTGAAATCGAGTTGAATACCCATAACCTGACAGGGGAATTTACGTGGGATACTTCATTTAATATGTCTTATAATAAAAATGAAGTGAAGAAGATAGGTACCGATAATACTCCGGTTTATTCAGGTTGGTCTAATAATGAATCTAACATTCTTACTGTGGGTAAAGCTGTCAATACTTACTACATGTATGATGCTATCGGTGTATGGAAAAGCCAGGCGGAGATTGATGCCTATAGCGCTGCGCACGGTGGGGAACCGGTGACTTTCGAAGGAACTAAGATACAACCGGGTGATGTTCGTTACAGAGATGTAAATAATGACGGAAAGTTTGATAAAGAGAACGATAGAGATTATCTTGGAAGCCCGACACCGAAGTTTGTATTCGGTTTGACTAACCGCTTCACATATAAGAATTTTGATTTGTCTGTTTTATTGACGGCACAAACAGGTGGAAAGATATATGGTCTTTTGGGACGTGCAATCGACCGTCCGAATATGGGAGCTAAATCCAACGTAATGGGTCATTGGAGAGATGCGTGGTGGTCAGAGGATGAACCGGGTAACGGTTCGGTTCCTTATATCTTCAGTACGACTACATCGTCGGCAATAGATTCCCGCTGGTTATATTCTTCCAATTATTTACGCATTAAGAATCTGACTTTTGGATATAAGTTACCGATTAATCCTAAATTTGTATCGTATGCACGCGTATATTTGTCTATTGAGAATTTAGCAAAATGGGATAGTTATTATGGAGGTTATTCTCCGGAAGCTGCCAATGTCGGTTCAGGCCCCGGTGGCGCTACTGCATTAGGTTTGGATTACGGTGGTTATCCTAATGCCCGTACATTTACATTTGGTATAAATGTCAATTTCTAATTTCTAATACAACGAATTATGCTTAAGATTAAAAATATATTATGGATAGGTGCGTTGGCACTTACAATTTCTTCTTGTGACGATTTCTTGAATACTCCTCCGGTGGACAGATTGACATCGGATGGATTTTACCAGACTCAAAGTCAGTCAGAACAGGGTATTCTGGGTGTTTATGCCGATTTGCGTCAGGCTGCCAACTGTGAATATTGGTTTATGTCTGAGTGCCGTTCTGATATAGCATGGGTAGAACCTAATCCGGATGCTTATCGTGAATATTCGGAAATAGGAACGTTCAGAGCGGCAGACAATGTAGAGATGTTTGACAACACTTGGAATATGTGGTATAAAGTAATATACGATGCCAATGTCGCCATCTCCAAGATTCCCGGCTGTACATATGATTCGGAAGATATTGGAGAACAGCATTTAAATGAAGCCTATTTTTTAAGAGGTTGGGCTTACTTTGAATTAGTACGTTTGTTTGGTTATGTTCCTGTTGTTGACAGACCGATGTCTCCGGCAGAGATTAAGTCGGTAAAACAATCTGCTCCGTCGGATATCATCAATAATGTAGTTATTCCTGATTTGAAGAAAGCGGAAGGGCTTCCGTATAAGGAGGATATGCAGGATGCCAAAGGCAAAAAGAACATAGAAGAACAAGGACGTGCGGATAGAATGGCGGCAAAGGCCATGCTGGCACGTGTATATATGACATTGGCCGGTTTCCCGTATAACGATGCCAACGCGAAGAGTTTGGCGAAGACACAGTTGGAAAGTGTGTTGAATGATTCGCACGCTGAAGAGTATTGGGCTCCTACGTTGGAAGAGTGGAGAATGCAATGGATGCCGTCTGCGGATTATTATAACAAATACTCGGTATTTGCAATTCAATATCGTAGTGGCGGTACGGGAAATCCGGCAATCTTCAATATGATTCCTACCAAGAACTTCCCTGCTTCATGGACAAAGTGGGTATGCTCGGCCAACTCTATTTATGTGGAAAAAACATTAATGCATGAGTTTGACAGAGAGTATGCAAATGGCAAAGACGGGCGTGGCTATACTTTTGGTGTATTGGAGGCTCATCCGGCAGACGGCGGTGTTAATGCTTATCAAAGTCCCCAGGAGGAGATGACTTTTGATGATGGTACAACTGCTACTGTATATACAAAGGCTATGTTCTATAAATTCTTGCCGACAAAGCCGAAGCTTCAGATGATGAACACTTCTTACGATGAGAACGCGATGAAGAATTATGATGACTGGGGTGTGAATCTTCCGATTATCCGTATTGAGGATATGCAGCTTATGTATGCAGAGTTGCTGGCAAGCGAAGGTAAGACGGAAGATGCCATGAAGATTGTCAATAGAATACGTAAAAGAGCTAATTGTGATTTAAGACCTGAAACAGGCGTAAGCGTGGACGATGCTATGAAATACATCAAACTCGAACGTAAAATAGAGTTAATGGGAGAAGGTATCCGTTGGTTCGATCAGGTTCGTTACGGTACTTGGAAATCAGATACAGAGGCAAAGTTCGACCGTTATAATTATCCTGAATTGAAGTCAAATCTAAGAGAAGGCTGTTATCTTTATCCGATTCCCCGTAATCAGATGAACGTGACTCCCGGTCTTTATGAACAGAATGAGGGATATAAGAATTGATATCTCACTTAATTGCATGTGATGATTAATATAGATTAAATTTTAGGTTAGTGAAAGAGGAAAGAGGTGGATGCTTTTTAGGGGTATACCACCTTTTTTCTATATATTTGATGTCGATTATGTTTAGAAAAAGAATATTATTAGAAAGTGTATGCGGTACCGGAATGCTTATTATGCCTCATCTCGGGACACAGGCGCAACAGCCGGCCGAAGTAAAAGAAAGTAAGCCCAATATCATTTTTATTTTAGCCGATGATATGGGGTATTGCGACTTGGCATGTTATGGGAATAAATACATAGAAACTCCCAACATAGATCGCCTGGCGGCTACGGGAACCGCTTTTACCCAATGTTATGCCGGTTCCGGCATTAGTTCCCCTTCCCGTTGCTCTCTGATGACGGGTAAGAATACCGGTAATACTACCATTCGCGATAACTTTTGCACTGCCGGCGGCATTGAGGGACTGAAAGGTACAAAACCTATCCGTCGTATGCATCTTCAACCGAATGACACAACAATTGCTACCGTGCTCGGAGCCGCCGGTTACAGAACTTGCCTGGTGAATAAATGGCATTTGGACGGTTTTAATCCGGAAGCTACTCCTCTGAACCGGGGATTCGACGAGTTTTATGGCTGGCTCATCAGCACCACCTATTCGAACGACCCGTATTATTATCCCTATTGGCGTTTCAATAACGAAAAACTGGAGAATGTGAAAGAGAATGAGGGTGACAGGCATATTAAGCATAATACGGATCTTTCAACGGAAGATGCCATTAAATTCATTAACCGCAATAAGGATAATCCGTTCTTTTTATATCTGGCTTACGATGCTCCCCACGAACCTTATATTATTGATGAAACCGGCTGGTATGATGATGAGTCTTGGAATATGAATACCAAGCGTTATGCTTCGCTTATCACTCACATGGACCGGGCTATCGGACGTTTGTTGGCGGAACTTGACAGATTGGGACTACGTGAGAATACATTGGTTATCTTTGCATCGGACAATGGTGCGGCCAAACAAGCTCCTTTGGCGGAATTAGGGTGTAAAGGTTCCCTTAAAGGCATGAAAGGACAACTTTATGAGGGTGGTATCCGTGTGCCTTTTATCGTGAACCAGCCGGGGAAGGTTCCGGTACGGAAACTGAATAACATTATTTATTTTCCGGATGTAATGCCTACCTTGGCCGCTTTGGCGGGCGCAACAGATAAATTACCGCAGAAACTTAACGGTATCAATATTCTTCCTTTATTTTATGGACAGAGCCTTGATACGGATAATCGTTTGTTGTATTGGGAGTTTCCCGGAAAGCAGCGTGCTGCAAGACGTGGGGATTGGAAAGTTGTGACCATAAAGAAAGATGCTCCGTTGGAATTGTATAATATCCGGGAGGATATGACCGAATCTGTTAATCTGGCGGATAAGTATCCTGAAAAGGTTGCGCAGTTTGAAGAAGAAATGAAGACTATGCGTGTTCCTACTCCCAACTGGCCGTTGCCGGGTGAATAAATGGAAAGCTCCCTCTGCCTGATTGGTTTGGAAGCAAATCTCTTAGCATTTCTGCCAATACATACAGAGATTGGTTGCTGAGGAAGCGTTATCTTTGCTTCGTTCACAACTATGAGATATATTACTTACACTAAAAATACCATGAAAAAACTATTTTATTCTCTACTTGCAGTCGTTTTGGCAGCTTGCGGTTCGGAAAAGCAAGCGCCGATAGATCGTGAGGCATTGGTTGCCCGTAATAACCCTCAGGTTTCTTCATTTGACTCCCTGGCGTCGCTGTCGGTGGGTAACGGTGAATTTGCCTTCACAGTGGATGCTACCGGACTTCAGACTTTCCCTGTTGCATATAAGAAAGGTGTACCATTGGGTACGCAAAGCCAATGGGGCTGGCACAGTTTCGGTAATCCCGATCACTATAAACCGGAAGAATACTTAAAGGAATACGATTTCGGGCGCGGCCATAAAGAATTGTACGCCTGCCAGTTTAAGGAAGACGGACGGCAGAAAGAAGCCTCTAACTGGTTCCGTGTGAACCCTCACCGCCTGCATTTGGGCATCGTAGGGCTGGAGTTGGGCGATAGTGTGAAGATTTCGGATATTACCGATATTGCCCAAACACTGGATATGTGGAATGGTGTTATCAACAGTCATTTCGCATTGAATGGTAATGCTTTTGATGTACAGACTGTATGTCATCCGGAGTTGGATATGATTTCCGCCTGCATCACCAGTCCGGCACATGCAGGAGTGAAGCTGCACTTCCCGTATCCTACGGGTGCCCATGCCGATGACGCTTGCAATTGGGATGCTAACGACAAACACACTACAAATATAGTTTTTGAAGATGCGCAAAGCGCTGTTCTCAAACGTACGCTTGATTCTACGGTTTACTACGTATCTTTGCATTGGGAAGGCAAAGCCTCCCTCAAAGAGAAGTCGGCAAACTATTTTGTACTGACACCGGAAGAAGATAAATTCGCTTTCTCTTGCAAGTTTACTTCCGATTTCCCCGGAACCGTACTCGAAAGTGAACCTGCGACTTATACAGCCGATGCGCTGCCCGTCTTTGCCGAAACTCTGGCTGCCGGCAACAGCTATTGGAATAATTTCTGGAAGAACGGCGCAGCCGTAGATTTCTCACATTGTACCGACCCGCGTGCCAAAGAACTGGAACGCCGTGTTGTATTGAGCCAATACTTGCTGGCCATTCAGTCGGCAGGTAGCGTTCCGCCGCAGGAAACCGGATTGACGTATAACTCATGGTTCGGTAAATTCCACCTCGAAATGATATGGTGGCATCAGTCCTGGCAGGCGCTTTGGGGGCATCCGGAGTTGCTGGACCGCACACTCGGCTGGTACGAAACGGTGGAACCGGTTGCCCGTGAGATAGCACGCCGTCAAGGTTTCGACGGAGTCCGTTGGATGAAAATGACCGATCCCAGCGGAACGGAAGCACCGTCTAATGTCGGCAGTTTCCTGATTTGGCAACAACCGCACTTTATTTATCTGGCGGAACTCGTTTACCGTGCCAATCCCTCGGATGAAGTAATTAAGAAATACAACCATCTGGTGCAAGAGACTGCAAAGTTCATGTACTCTTTCGCTACGTACGATGATTTCCATGGCCGCTTTATCCTGAAAGGCGCGATTCCTGCACAGGAAACATTACGTGCCGCTACTACCATCAATCCGCCGTTTGAACTCTCTTACTGGCACTATGCAATGAATGTAGCGCAGCAATGGCGCGAACGTGCCGGTGAAAAACGCAATCTGGAGTGGGATGAAATGATTGACAAACTCTCACCGCTGGCCTATAATGAAGACAGCCTTTATCTGGCTGCCGAAAATGCGGTAGATACGTATAAGGATATTCGTTTCACCAGTGACCACATGGCTGTACTCGGCTCTGTCGGCATCCTGCCTATGAACAAACTGATACGTGCCGACTATATGAAGAATACGCTTCATTGGGTGTGGGATAACTGGAATTGGGGTAAGACATGGGGTTGGGACTATCCGATGACCGCCATGAATGCCACTCGTCTGGGTGAACCCGAAAAGGCTGTCGGCGCTTTGCTGATGGATAAGCGTACCAATACTTACTTGCTGAATGGGCACAACTATCAGGACGGCCGTTTGCGTTGCTACTTGCCGGGTAATGGCGGTTTGCTGACTGCGGTAGCGCTGATGTGCGCAGGTTGGGACGGCTGTGAAGTGAAGAATCCCGGTTTCCCGCAAGACGGTACGTGGGATGTACGTTGGGAAGGACTGAAACAGATGCCGTAATCTTTTGGCTGTACATAAATATTATTATGTATGCCTGATAGGAAACTCCTTTTACCATACCCTCTCGGAATACCCTGTAAGAGGGGGTAGTCTCACTATACGACTGAGCCTGCCTCAGTCGTATACTTAGGGTATCTCAGTCGTACTGTGAGATACCCTAAGCTATACTCTCATCTTTTGAAATCAACGAGCCCTATGAATCGTACCTCTGTTTTTGCAATTATTTTTACCATACTCTCCCCTTTGGGTTCTTACGCGCAATATGCTTCTTCGTCTAAAGCGCCGAAGAAAGCAGGTGATTTGATAGAATCCACTTCCTACAATGACCATAAGCGGGGAACTCCCCGTGCGTTGCAATACCTGCCGTCCGGCGAGGATTTTGTCTGTGTTAACGGAAAGAACCGTTATACCCGTGCTCTCTACGGCAGTCCTACGGCATGGCGTCTGGAAACCAGCGATCGTCCGATATTTGCCACTTATGTCAAGAACGACAGCCGTAATATCCGTTTTCGTCTGCGCCTGCCGGATGGGACGGTTACACCGCTGGAAGAGACCGCTTGGTGCGAGGCTCGCTATAATCCGGGTAGCCGCATTTATTTGTTGAAAGACAAAACATGGGGAGAGAATTGCGTCCTGAAGATTTCCGTATTGGCAAGTTTGACGGAGGAAATGGCTATGTGGAAGTTCTCCGGAGAATTGCCTGCCGGCTGTGAGCTGGAAGTGTTGAATTCGCCTATCCGTCAGAAGAAGCTTTTCCGTAGCGGAGATATGGGAGCAGACCCGCCGGGATGTTTTGAACCGGCAGAAGACGGTACGGTATTGCAAACGCTGAAATGCCGTTTTCCGTCCGACGGAAATTTATACATAAGTATTGTCCGTAACGAATTGAAAGAAGTACCGGATGGCGATGTACAGTATCTTACTTTGCGGAATGCTTGCCGTGAACTTGCCGGACGCATCAAAATTACTACTCCCGATCCTTATTTCAATACGCTTGGCGGTGCGCTTGCCGTTGCCGCCGATGGCATTTGGGGAGAAGAGGGCGTGTGGCTGCATGGAGCTATCGGTTGGCGTATGCCGCTGAGCGGTTGGCGCGCTGCTTATGTAGGCGATGTATTGGGTTGGCACGATCGCGCACGCACTCATTTTGATAACTATGCCGCCAGTCAGGTAACCGGGATTCCTAATACGATTCCGCATCCTGCACAAGATTCCGCTCTTGCACTGGCACGTTCGGCCAAGATTTGGGGAACACCTCAATACAGCAACGGGTATATTTGTCGAAATCCCCGGCGAAATAACCAGATGCACCATTATGACATGAACCTCTGCTACATAGACGAATTGCTGTGGCACTTCAATTGGACCGGAGACCTTGATTATGCCCGTCGTATGTGGCCTTTGCTGACGTTGCATCTTGCTTGGGAGAAACGTAACTTCGACCTTGATAACGACGGCCTTTACGATGCCTATGCCTGTATCTGGGCTAGTGACGCACTGTACTATAACAGTGGAGCTGTCACACACAGTTCCGCCTATAACTATCGCGGCAATAGGCTGGCTGCGCTGATTGCCGAGAAAATCGGCGAGGACCCTGCACCTTATCGGGAAGAAGCCGATAAGATACTGAAAGCGCTTAACGCCCGCCTATGGTTGCCGGAGAAAGGACATTGGGCTGAATTTCAGGATTTCATGGGACATCGCCGTTTGCATGAAGACGCTGCCGTATGGACTATTTATCATGCCCTCGATAGTGATGTGGCAGATCCGTTCCAGGCATATCTTGCTACAAGTTATGTAGACCGTGAAATTCCTCATATTCCTGTCGTAACTTCGGATGATGTCCTTACCGCCGGTACTGCCGCTTTGCCTGTCAATGCGGTTTCTTATGCCCGTTGGCAGAAGCAGTTGAAGGAAGCGGGGACTGCCATTAATGCCGGGGAGTATGCCACAGTGGCTACTACCGACTGGATGCCCTACTCATGGAGTATCAATAATGTAGCTTTTGCCGAGGTGATGCATACGTCACTGGCCTATTTTCAGGCAGGACGCAGAGAGGCGGGCTTCAAATTATTGAAAAGCTCTGTTCTCGATGGCATGTATTTAGGTGAGAGTCCGGGCAACTTCGGACAGATAAGTTTCTATGACGCCGCCCGAGGGGAGTGTTATCGCGATTTCGGTGACCCTATCGGAGTAGCTTCCCGTACATTGATTCAAGGACTTTACGGTATCTTGCCTGATGCTTTGAACGGTCGCTTGTTGATAAAGCCCGGTTTCCCGACAGAGTGGGAGTATGCTTCATTGCATACGCCGGATATTGACTTTGATTTTAAGGCGGGTGAAGCGGTTGCCGGCAAATATTCTTCCCGCGATCGCTCGCTTTATACCGTTACTCATCACCTGTCTGCGGTGCGTAATCTGGAATTGCAGTTTCCGGCGCGTCGCTCTTCCGTAGCGCGTCTGACAGTGAACGGACAGGAGGCGGCATGGAAATTGGTTGAAAATTCGGTTGGCCGGCCTATGCTTAGTGTTTCCGTTCCGGCTTCTTCCGGTGAGGAAATAACAATCGATGTCAATTGGGAAGGAGAGTCGCTCACAGTTCCCGTTTCTATTGATGCTTATCCTTCGGCCCGTGTTCGTGAAGCGGGACCTGTCAGCTTTATTGCCATGGAACAGGGACAGATGAAATGGTGGGCGCCGGTGGAACAACCGGTAGCCGGCAGTTGTAAACAAACTATTCCGGCTGGTGACTTTAAAGCCGTCGACTCTGCCAAATGTACCCCCGTTGATATGCAGAAGGTGTTCAATGCAAATGTAACGGATATTTTCCGCAATGAATATCTATCGCCCCGCTCTCCGTACACTACGTTGCAATTACCCAAACAAGGTATAGGCGAGTGGTGTCATCCGCTGAAAACGGCCGGGATTGATGATACGGGTCTGCGTGCCGCTGTGCGCGAAGGTGTGCTGGAAACAAAACTCGGAATACCTTTCCGTACTCCTGCCGCGGGGCATAACATTGCTTTCACCTCTCTTTGGGACAATTATCCGGACAGCTTGCAGATTCCTCTGGCCGGTAAGGCATCCCGTGCCTATCTGTTGATGGCGGGCAGTACCAATCATATGCAGTGCCATATTGAGAATGGCGTAATCCGCGTATATTATGAAGATGGCACTTGTGATACTCTGCCTTTGGTAAATCCGGACAATTGGCCTCCTATCGAACAAATATTCTTTGAAGACGGACAGGCCTTTAATCGTCATGCTCCGTCTCTCTATCGCTTGCGTTTGAAAACGGGTGAGCTAAGTAATAATTTCGGTGAAGAACTTGGTTTTACCGGGGTGTCGCGTGAGGTAGACGGCGGTGCGGCTGTCTTGCTGGAAATGCCGTTGAATGCCAAGAAGAAACTTTCGCGTCTGGTATTGGAAACGCTTTCTAATGAGGTGGTGATAGGAATAATGGGTATTACGCTTCAACAGTAAGCCCGGATTTCAAGACAGGGAATTATGGAATATTTCAGAAAAATAGCTTTATGCGTGCTGTGCCTCATAACTTCTGTTTGGCAACTTAATGCACAGGTGAAGAAAGTTCCGCAGTGGGAACGGTTTGAGGTCGCGTTGCAAGGTACTTCCGACGGAAATCCTTTTACGGATGTCAGTCTGGCCGCCGCTTTTTGGCAGCAAGGAGGAGACACGGTCAACGTGCAGGGTTTTTATGACGGAGACGGGCGGTATATTATCCGCTTTATGCCTGCTTTACCGGGGATGTGGCATTATGTCACGCAAAGCAATATGTTTTCTTTGACCGGAAAGCAGGGCGCTCTGGAATGTGTGCCGGCCGTTGCGGACAATCACGGTCCGGTGAGGGTGAAAGATACGCATAATTTTATGTATGCCGACAGTACCGTATATTATCCGCTGGGCACTACGGCGTATGCCTGGACCCACATGTCACAGCCGGTACAGGAGAAAACGTTGTTGTCATTGGGGAAAGCGCGGTTTAATAAATTGCGGATGTGTGTGTTTCCGAAGAATTACGGCCTTTGCAAGGAAGAACCGGTAATCTATCCTTTTCTTGTCAAAGGGTATTCTTCCGGGAAACCGGTGTTTGATTTTACACGTTTCAATCCTGCTTTTTTCCGCCATTTGGAGAAACGCATTGATAATCTGAAGCATTTGGGTATCGAAGCGGATTTAATTCTGTTCCATCCTTATGATAAAGGACGTTGGGGATTTGACAGTATGCCGATGGAAGTCAATGTGGCATATATCAAATATCTGACGGCGCGTCTTGCTTCTTTCAGTAATGTGTGGTGGTCATTGGCGAATGAGTATGATTACGTCAAGGCCAAAAACGAAGCAGATTGGAATATTTTGATACGGACTGTTGCCGCGTCAGACCCCTATGGGCATTTATGCTCCATTCATGGGAGTACGGCAACCTATTTCCCTTATTGGATGGAAGAACTGACGCATACCAGTATTCAGGATGAGGCTCCGGTTGAGGATTTCGGGCGTGCTTCTATTGTGCGCGGTGTTTACCGCAAGCCGGTCATCTTTGATGAAGTGTGTTATGAGGGGAATCTGGCTTCCCGTTGGGGACGTTTGAGCGGACCTGAAATGCTTCATCGTATTTGGCAAGGATTGATAGCCGGTACATACGTCACGCACGGAGAATGCTACCAGTGGAATACCGGCAGCATGGACACTATTTTCTGGGCAAAAGGCGGAGAGTGGCGGGGTGAATCGTGGAAACGTATTCCTTTTACCCGCAGTCTGCTGGACTCACTGCCGCAACCGTTGCAATTGGCGGATGTCAGCCGTGACCATCGGACAGCTACGGCCGGAGATGGTTATTACTTGATTTATTTCGGCAGGCAGATACAGGATGAATGGTTATTCAATCTTCCGGCAAAGAACGCTTCTTATCAAAAAGTGCGATCCGGTACAAAATATAAAGTGGAAATCATTGATACATGGAATATGACTGTCACTGAGTATCCCGGTACGTTTGAAGTCGGAAAAACGATAGATTACCGGCATTATGATGTGAATCTCCGGAAAGTTCGTTTGCCATTGTTGCCGTATCTGATGTTACGCGTTACGGTAACGAATGAATAACCGCGATGCATGATAATAAGTGGAAGCGGTATGACGCAGATGAGGTAAGTGTACAAAACTACATGGTTTCCGAATATTCATGGCTGCTGTATATCAGGACGTTTATTTATCTTTGTCGAGGATAAACTTAAATATAGGACAACCATGAGAACTTTTTTGACTATTCTTTTATGTACGCTTTTTTATTCCGGTTTTTCATTCGGGACGGATTGGAATGTATATGTCGCCAAGTATCGGCATGATAAAGTTTGCGCTATCAGTTATACCTTTGATGACGGGTTGGCAGAGCACTATACACTGGCAGCTCCGCAATTGGAACAACGGGGTTTTCGCGGAACTTTTTTTGTTAATGGTTCTAAAGTGAATAAGGATGAGCGACGCGTGAGAGATACTACTCGTGTAACGTGGCCTCAATTGAAAGAAATGGCGGAAAACGGGCATGAGATTTCCAATCATGGCTGGGCCCATCGTAATTTTGCCAAATTCCCGTTTGACGTACTCAAGGAAGATATAATGAAAAACGACAGTGCGATATATGCCAATGTCGGTATAATGCCTCGTACATACGCTTATCCCAATAATACGAAGCAAGGAGACGCAATGGAATTTGTTGCTCGAAACCGTGTGGGTACGCGGCTAAAACAACGTTCCGTAGGCAGTAAGCGTACAGCCCGCGATTTGCAGAAGTGGCTGGAAACACTGATTAGGACGGGTGATTGGGGTGTGGGTATGACGCACGGTCTGACTTACGGGTATGATGCTTTCCGAAATCCGCAACTTTTGTGGGAACACTGGGATCAGGTCAAAGCCAATGAAGACAAAGTATGGGTCGGAACTTTCTGTGAGGTTGTTTCCTATCTCAAAGAAAAGGAAGCGATTCATTTGAGGGTAACGGAGAAAAAGAATAAATTATATATCGTTCCGGAATTATCTTTGGATAAGAAACTTTTTACAGAACCGTTGACTATGGTTATTGAGGGGAAAACTATAAAGAAACTTTCCGTCCGACAAGGGAAAAAGAAACTTCCCGTACAACTTCGTTCCGATAAAGCATTTTTCGACTTCGACCCTTTTGGCGATGAAATTATAGTAACTATTAGATAGAAGTTCCCCGTAATACGGAGAAAATCACTACTTTTGCCGTAACGACATCGGAAACTTATGAAAAACATAGAACAAAGAGTCTGCGGGAGAAGAATTTATACCTTTCTGGTAGTGTGTCTTGTTGCACTAATGAATTTGTCGGGTTATGCTTCCGTTAAGGTACATGTACAATATCTGACTGCAACGGACGGATTGTCCAATAATTCTGTCCGTTATATTTATCAGGATAGCAAAGGCTTTATTTGGATGAGTTCACTGAACGGACTGAACCGTTATGACGGTAATTCGTTTCGTACTTTCCTGCCTAAAAATAACGGACGTATTTCACTTGCAGACCGACGGGTCAAGCATTTGTATGAAGATAATAACGGCTTCTTGTGGGTATCTACCTCTGCCGATCGTTTCAGTTGTTATGATTTGAAGAAGGATTGTTTCGTGGATTTCACCGGATGTGGGGAACATGAAGACCACTACGGATATATAACCATATTATCTGACGAAGTCTGGTTATGGGGACGGGGCAAGGCTGTCGGCGTATACAATATAGAGAAGGCAAGTTTGTTTCGGAAGTCTTTAATGCGAAAAGTGGACAGCTCCAATCGGACAATATCCTGTTTGTGTTGCAGGATAGCGGTAAACGGGTGTGGATTGGCACGGATAGAGGACTTTATTATTGGAAAGGTAATGCGTTGCAGCGTGTTGATAAGTCACATTATTTCCAGCGTGCCTATCGTTTTAAAGACAAAACCTGCTTTATAACCATCGAAGGTGAAATTTGGACTGCGGATAAGAAGGGGCGGCTTGCCTTTGCGGCAAAGTTGCCGGATGTATCTTCGGATATGGATTTGTCGGGTAGTTTGTCGGTTGGGAACCAATGGGTTATCTTTACTTCAAAAGGTAGTTTCGTTTTTGATTTGGAGAGCAATGCCTTGAAACCCTCACCACCGGAGTGGAATATTCCCGGCGGTGAAGTTGCTGTAGATAACCGGGGGAATTATTGGGTACACAACAAGACAGGTAAGCTATATTATATTCAGTCGGGAACCGGCGTCGTGAAAGTTTTTCAACTGATGCTCCAAGAAAAGGTGGGGTATATCGATATGGAACGCTATCATGTAGTACACGACTCACGTGATATTCTTTGGATTTCAACTTATGGCAACGGGCTTTTTACCTATGATTTGCGGACTGACGAACTGCGCCATTTCAAAGCGGATGACAGCCGTTCCTCATTGATTTCGTCCAATGCCTTGCAATATATCATGGAAGACCGTTCGGGGAGCATTTGGTTGAGTTCCGAGTATACGGGAGTGTCTCATTTGAAGGTAGTGAATGAGGGAGTCGCACAGTTCTATCCGGAGCCGGTGAAATACGATACGGAAACACATGTGAATAATGTTCGTATGCTGGCTGCCGCAACTAATGGGGATATTTATCTGGGTACTCGCGATGGAAAGGTTTATGTATACGATGCTGTACTGTCTTGCCTAAAGGACAAAGCTGTCTATGGCAAAAATATATACGCGCTTTGTGAAGATTCCACAGGTGTCCTTTGGTTGGGAAGTAGGGGTGATGGACTGTATGCGGGAGATAAAAAGTACACTTATCGGGTTGATGATGTGAATTCTCTTGCAGCCAATGAAGTATTTTGTATGTTGCGCGATAGTAAAGGGCGGATGTGGATCGGTACCTTTGGCGGTGGGCTGGACCTTGCCGAACCCGATGGACAGGGCGGCTATAAATTCCGTCATTTCCTCAATGAATACTATTCGCAGAAACGCATACGCGTATTGATTGAAGACAAACAAGGATGGATTTGGGCAGGTACGAGTGATGGTATATTTGTATTCCGTCCTGAGGAATTGTTGGCAAATCCTAAAGCCTATCACCATTATAATTGGAGTAACCGAAGTTTACTGAGTAATGAAGTGCGGCATATAATGCAGGACAGCAAGGGAAATATCTGGATTGCCGAATCCGGTGCGGGGTTCTGTATTTGTACGCCCGGTAATGATTACGGCAAGCTGAATTTTACTCATTATGGTGTAGCCAATGGTTTAGTGAACAGTATGGTACAGGCTTTCGTAGAAGATACGGAAGGTAAAGTATGGATTACTACCGAATATGGAGTTTCCTGCTTTTTTCCTGGCTCAAAGACTTTTGAGAACTACTTCTTCTCCAGCGATATGCTGTGCAATGTATATAGCGAAAGCAGTGCGTTGAGATTGCGGGATGGCAGGATTATTATGGGAACCAATCAAGGACTGACTATCGTTAACCCGTCGCAAGTGGAAAGCGTGCAAAGTATTCCTTCCGTTACTTTCACCGAATTGAAGCTGAACGGTATATCGGTATCTTCCGATGAACCTAATTCACCTTTGGAATATTCCCTTGCTTATGTCCGTGACATTCATTTGAGATATAACCAGAATTCGTTCGGAATAAACTTTTCTACGCTGGATTATTCTACTACGATTCCGCCAAAGTTCAGCTATAAATTGGAAGGGTATGATAAAGAATGGAGTATTCCGTCTACCTTGACTTTTGCAGCCTATAAAAATTTGAAACCGGGTATCTATAATTTGCATGTAAAAGCATGTAATGCTGCAGGACAGTGGGGCGATAAGGATACGATGCTCCGGATTGTTATTGCGCCGCCGTTCTGGCGTACTACTTGGGCTTATCTGCTTTATTTTCTGTTTATAGTTTTTGTGTTCTATACGGTCTATCGTATTATTCGCAACATGAATGATTTGCGTAATAAGATCAAAGTGGAGGAACAGCTTACGGAATACAAGCTGGTATTCTTTACCAATATCTCCCATGAGTTTCGTACTCCGTTGACGCTGATTCAGGCTGCTTTGGAGAAGATGCATCGTGTTGGCAAGATACCCAAAGAAATGGCCTATTCGGTAAAAGTCATGGATAAGAGTACACAACGCATGCTGAGACTTATTAATCAACTGCTTGAGTTTAGGAAAATGCAGAATAACAAGCTTGCTCTTTCGTTGGAAGAAACCGATGTTATAGCGTTCCTTTATGAAATTTATTTGAGTTTCAAGGATGCCGCCGAGTCCAAGAAAATGGACTTCAGGTTTATCCCTTCCGCGGCGTCTTATAAAATGTTCATTGATAAGGGTAATTTGGATAAGGTTATTTATAATCTGCTTTCTAATGCGTTCAAATATACTCCATCGGGTGGGAAAGTAGATTTCTCTATACAGGTGGATGCCGCCGCTCATAAATTAGTTATTAAGGTAACCGATTCCGGTGTCGGTATCCCTAAAGAGAAACGCGACCAGCTTTTCAAACGTTTCATGCAGAGTAACTTTTCCGGTAGCAGTGTAGGGGTGGGGCTTCATCTGACCCATGAATTGGTAAATGTTCATAAAGGGACTATAACGTATGATGAAAATCCCGAAGGCGGTTCTGTCTTTACGGTGGTGCTTTCTACCGATACCTCGGTTTATGAAGAGAAAGATTTTTTGATACCCAACAATGTTCTTCTTCGTGAGGAAGAAATGGCGCAGAAACATTTGTCGGACATGGAAGAGAGGATGGTTTCCGGTATAGGTGAGGATACAGGGCAGGATAAGGAAGAGACACAGGAAGAAGGTCTGCCGGTCGTACCTTTGAATAAACGGAAACTGTTGATTATAGAAGATGATACGGATGTACGTGAGTTCTTGAAAGAGGAGCTTTCCGTTTACTTTGAAGTAATGGCGGAAGCAGACGGTAATGCCGGGTTGGAACGGGCTTACTCGTATGACGCTGATTTGATAATTTGTGATGTCCTGATGCCGGGGCTATCGGGATTCGAGGTTACTGGAAAGTTGAAAAACGACTTTAATACGAGCCATATCCCTATCATTCTGCTTACTGCCTTGAATGCGCCTGAAAGTCACTTGGAAGGGGTGGAAAGCGGAGCGGATGCCTATATTACGAAACCGTTCAGTACAAAGCTATTGCTGGCACGCGTATTTAAGCTGATTGAGCAACGGGATAAACTGCGTGAGAAGTTCTCGAGCGACCTTTCCATGATACGTCCGGTGATATGCACGACAGATAAGGATAAAGAGTTTACCGATAAGCTGACACGTATCGTGGAGGAACAATTGGATAATCCTGATTTTACCGTGGATGATTTTGCTTCTATGATGGCATTGGGACGAACCATATTTTACAGGAAAGTGAAAGGAGTTACCGGTTATGCGCCCAAAGAGTATCTGCGTGTAATGCGTATGAAGAAAGCGGCGGAGTTGTTACTGAAGACGGATGCCACTGTTGCGGAAGTGGCTTATCAGGTAGGCATCAATGATCCTTTCTATTTCAGTAAATGCTTCAAGACGCAATTCGGGGTGTCTCCTTCAACTTATCAAAAGAACAAAGACGGTATATCACAAACTTGATAATGGTTGTTTTGTGACATTCCGTCTGCTCTTGCATGGTTATTTGGAGAATAGCAATATACCCGTTGCTTCGCCTTTTTGGAAATGGATGTTGTAATACATTCCATTGATGTCTTCTATGAGTAATGCGTCGAGACGGATGGTCTGCAGTTTCTTTCCTACTTCGGCTATCTTTAAAATACCGTTTGTCTTTTCTCCTGCTCCCGAACCGCCGTCCCATGAGAGATGGTATTGGCATTTTTGATGGAAATTGCTAAGGGCGATGCGGTTGGCAAAGCGGGTTATACCCCAACCGTTGTCCGTTTCCAGCTGAAATGAACTCCCTTCCCAGAAGAATGAGGGAGTGACTTCCTGAGGTGAGGAGATGTTACCGTCGTCCTCTTTGCAGGCGGTGAGAACTGCTGATAAGATGATAAACTGAAAGGCGATAACGAATGTATGGATGATTCTTTTCATGATTATGCTTTTTATAAACTTTATTTGTGTAGGGTAAGTTTCACGATGCCGCCTTGAGTAGAGGTCGCTTTCAGATTCAGTTTGCCGTTATATGCGGATAGGTCGACAGTTCCGTTACTCATTTTCACTTTTTGTCCGTTGATGTAGAAAGCGGTAAATTCCTCCGCTCCCGGTCCTTCTATGCTGGCAATGCTGTTATTTACATGAATGGCGGCTTCCATGAGCCAGTCTTTCTCACCAATTATTGTATTGTCATCGACTCCGTCATTGTCTTCATCGGTAACAGGGGCTTCGAACGAATATCCTATCCGGGTGGCGTAAAGCCGGCTGCTTTCCGAGGGTTGCAGGAATGTAATGTCCGGCAGGCTGCCGTCTGCTTTGCGCTCTGCTGTTAGCTGGCCGGCATCCAGACTAAGGAAATCTGTTTCTGTAAGTATCATAACCGTAGGCAGAAAACTGTTATTGGCTGTTTGACACAGACTTTCATTAATGTCGATGATATGTTTCTCCGCACTTCGCGGACTGTACGAGAGATTGTTTTTTAGGATATGTCCGTATCCGGCTACATCAACAGCTTCTTCTATCGATTTACGGTTGAGCATGCAATAGTTGGACGGGTTCTTATATCCGCTGTTGTTGGACCAAAGAATGCCGCCCGGGTGATGATTGGCATAAAAACCTTTGTTGCTGTTGTAATAAGCTATACAGTTTTTTACTTCGTGTATCGGTATGATTTCAGGGGCTTTGGGACTGTCACTCATGCCGTAGCCACCCGCCTTGAAACCGGTACCGTCTCCCGCTTTGGCGGAGGTGCTGCCCGGCCGGTAACCGTTGTAAAAAGACCAGCAGTGGTCTATCACAACGGCTTGGCCGGAGTTGATGAGGTCGAAGCCGTCGTCACTGTTCCACCACGCACGGCAACCTCTGAATACATTACCGCTTCCATTGTTGTCGGGGTGTCCGCCGAAGCCGTCCACATTACCGCCCCTGCCACCGTCCGAAACGGTATCGTAGTTATTGTAAGCGTCGCAGTTCAATATCAGGTTGTCAGCTCCTTTCACCAGATAAAAACCGATTCCCATGCCATCGTGCATGGACAGGTTCTCATAGATATTGTTATTGCCGCCCCGGTTGCTGAAACATTCAGATTGGGTATGCCCGACAAGGGTGACTTGTGTACCTACTACTTCGATATTCTTGAAATGCAGGTAGGAGCCGCTGACATAGAACACGCTGACACGCTTCTCGAAGGGCTTTACTTGAGAGAGGTCGAATATCGGACGTTCACCCGGATAGCCGAAGTAACGGATACGGTGTTCGTTGTCCGTTCCGCTTTTGTCCATCAGGAATACGCAGGCGTAGATTTTTTCTCTTTCTCCCATAATTTGCGACTCTTCCATGATATATCTCCCGCCGCGGATATATACTATATCGCCGGCTTTTACTTCCGCCTGCGCACGCGCCAGCGTAGCGAAAGGAGAATCGATGCTGCCCGTATTGGCATCGTCGCCGTTGGTTGCCACATAGTATTCTTTGGCTGTCAGCATTATCGGCAGGCAAAGTAAAAGGAATATTGTTTTTAATCTTTTCATGATGACAGATGTTATTGTTATGGTATATGGCGGCCTATTTTGAAACGTTCGTTTGCCGGTAGGAAATTTCAATAACCTATTACCTGATTTATTTTTGTTTTAACCGGTATCCTCTGAATACGCCTTTTAAGTCCGGTCCGAAGTAGAATCCGGGCTGGGTAGGCTGGTTATATCCTACGTTTTGAGTGGCTATGCTGATACGGTATACAGGGTCTTCAAGGAATGTGTGAAAACGATACTCTGTGGGAACGGTACTTACGTATAGGCGTAATGCCGTGTTGTCGGTGGTGCGTAACAATACTTCTTCACGCCAGTCACCTATGATGTCACCTTGCAGGCATGGATTGGATTTTGTACCGTTATTGCCGGCTGTACCTTCGAAAGTGACAAGCGGTGTGCATGTTTCCACTCTCCAGTTATATTTGCTGATGATATTCTTGTCGAGCATCTCCCGTAGTAAATCTCCGTCCCACCATACGGCCATGTTCATCGGGAGCTTCTTTACTTTGGGAGCCACGATTTCTCCTTTGATATTGCGTATGCCTTCGGAACGTGCCGACCACATCTCTACGCCGGGGTGGGTTGGGTCGATATCGGCTGCCATGCAACGCCCTACGTCCGTATGATGCGGTAGCTGGAAAATGACTTTCCCTGTGGCTGCATCTCTGAAGGTAGAGCCGTCTTTCTTATTTTCATGGCACGCCCATATCTGCAGCCGCGGATTGGACGGGTCGAATTGTGTGAGGTGCAGTGCGTCACCGTGTCCCATGCCGGTGGAGTACAGTCCTTTCCCGTTGTGGTCTACGGTCATGGAACCGTAGACTATCTCATCACAGCCGTCGCCGTCTATGTCTGCTACACGCAGGTTGTGATTACCTTGACCGGCAAAATTCTCATTGCCCGGTTCATTCGTATCAAAGGTCCAGGAGTTCGTCAGATTCTTTCCGTCCCAGTTGAAAGCGGCAAGGACGGTACGGGTATAATAACCGCGGCACATGACTACACTGGGATGGATACCGTCCAGATAGGCGATACATGCAAGGAAACGATCGCTACGGTTGGCACGATTATCGCCCCAGCCTCTCAACTCATTTCGTTGGGGAATGTAGTCGATGGACTGCAAGGCTTCTCCCGTCATGCCGGAGAATACGGTGAGGTATTCTTTTCCTTTAAAGATACGTCCTTGATTACGGAGTCTCGGTTCGGGTGTTCGGGTATCTCCTTTCCTCTTTCGGGGAGTATACATCTCTCCCGGTTCACGATAGTCGGCGGTGGCATCACCTATGATATTGCCTTTACCGTCTATGCTTCCGTCGGCTGTACGCATTACTACCTCGGCCTTGCCGTCATTGTCCAAATCATAGACCATAAACTGTGTGTAATGGGCACCGGCACGGATGTTCTTTCCGAGGTTGATACGCCATAGTTGTTCGCCATTCAGGCGGTAACAGTCTATCAGCACCTCACCGGTATAGCCGTCGTGAGCATTATCGTGGGAATTGCTCGGATCCCATTTCAAGATGATTTCATATTCCCCGTCTCCATCTATATCGCCTATTGAGGCGTCGTTGGGCGAATAGGTATAAGTATCTCCCGCAGGAGTGACGCCGTTTGCAGGTTTGTTCATCGGTATCCGGATATAACCTGTCGGGGCATTGGCGGGCAGGGTATAACGGCCGTTCTTATGATTGGTCTCTTTTCCTTTTACAACAGGGCGTACTTCATAAGTTGCAGCATTCCGGCTTGTGTACGCGTCATTATATAAGGTGCCGGTACTGACCGGTTGCGAGGTGATTTTTTCCCCGTTACGATATACGTTGAATTCGGTATCCATAGGGTCGGATGAGAGGTATCTCCATGAAATGGTGACGGTAGAAGCGTCTTTGCGGATAGCGACTACACCACGTCCGAGATTTTCACGTTGCAATTTCTTGTAGTTGTAGTTAGTCCGGGCGTTTAAGCTTATAGTAATAATCAGCATGGATGCGATTAGATAATACAGGGGCTTTCTCATATCTTTTTCAGTTCTTGGGTTACGGGAATATTGTTTTTCGAGGTCAAAAGTAACGGATATTTTTCTATTAATTATGTATATATGTACACAATACATGGAAAAAGAACGCTTTTGGGGCAGTGGATGAAATTACATGCAAAGTGAATAAACGTCATGGCTGGTTTGGGAGACATTGTTTACATTTGCAACAGAATCAGCGAATAAACATGGCGGTTTAACTTTAATAATCTAATAAATATTTAATATCATGAAGATGAAAAAGATTCTTTTGACAAGTGCTGTTGCAGTAGCTCTGCTAAGCGGCTGTAATAACGATTATGACGGGCAAGATATTGCAGGGTCTAAACTGATAGTGTCGGCCAGTATCGATCAGGTGAACACGCGCGTGAGCGATGACGGTATTGCTTGGACGGTAGGTGATGCAATCGGTGTAAGCGATAATCTCTCTAATCCGAATCTGAATATCAAATATGTGGCAGGTAGTGTTACCGGTGAATTTTCCAGTACTACAGGAATTTATATTTTAGGTAATGATGAGGTTGAATATACTGCTTATTATCCGTATACAGGTAATGAAAATATATCCGCAGGAGTTCTTGATTTTAAGATTATTGATGAAGCAGGTAAGTATGTAGGCCATAATGCGATAGATTTTATGTATGCTAAGGCAACTGCTTCGCGGAGTAATCCGAATGTAGCCTTTAAATTCAAGCATCAGATGAGTAAAGTGAGTCTGAATATTGCGAATGGTGGCACTGCTGAAACTAAAGCGGAAGCTTCTATCTCCTATACATTGCAGGGAGTTATTATTGATGGAACTTTCGATACTGCTACCGGTGAAGTGAAACCTGGATCTACTAAAGGAAGTGTAAAGGTGGAAACTACATTAGGTACTACCTCTTCTATTATTTTACCACCGGTAGTTGCCGAAAGTGAAGCGGAGCCTATTCAATTGGTTATTGAGGTAGGAGATAAAATCTATGCAGGAAGTTTGAAACCTGCTTTGGATAGTTCTCAGGAATACCAGTATACTGTTGATTTGAGTAAGACGGAAAGTGGTGAAAAGTTACAGATTGATTCTCCGACTATTGATGGATGGACACCTAATGATGTAGGGAATATCGGTGTGGAAGAAGAAGTTAATTATAATCCTACGCTGGAGATAGGGGATTTCTTCTGTACAGACGGTACTTTGGTGGATAAGGAGTATGACTTGGCTAAACTAACAGATAAAACTATCGCAGGTGTAGTATATTATGTAGGTAATCCACAGCCTTCTGTAAAATATGCAGGTACTTATACCGAGGAACAGGATATACTTCGTAAGAATTTTCCTAATTGCACTAATGGTTTAGTTTTAAGTGTAGAAACTGCTAAAGGTTCTCATTTTACAGATGTAGAATTGGCTACAGTGGGTGGACTGATGAATACATGGGTTAAAAATGAAAGTGGTCTAAGTACAAGTACTATTTATTCGTCTCGTTATGCTTGGGATGAGGTGAGTAATGCCGTAGGGAATTCTACTCCAGACAAGGATGCTGAAAATAATTTCTTAGGTTATAATAATACTTACCAATGGAAAGAATTTGCCAAGGCAAAATCTCACGAAATCTTAGCACTCACAGCACTGGACTTATTTGTTGAAAACAACCCGTTGCCAAATACTACTAGTGGCTGGTATATTCCTTCATTAGGAGAACTGAAGACATTAATAGTTAGTACCGAAACGGAAAAAACTCCCATTTACTCTGTTCAGGCAGATGTGGCTGCTTCTTTGGAAAAATTAGGGGCAACAGCAATTTTACAGAAAGCAAGATATTGGAGTAGTACAGAAGGAAGAATTGATAAAGAGAAAGCAACTTCAATGGCTTGTGTATATTGGAAAAGTGATGCTTATACGTTCAGTTTTTCAGGAACAAGTAATAATAGTACTGGATATTTTCATTTTGCGTTTGCTTTCTAAAAAGATTGTTGACAATGAAAAAAAGAATATTTGTTTATTCTCTGCTGCTTGTGGCAAGCTCTTTGCTTGCCCAAGCTCAAACTTTCAAATTCGATTTCTCGTCTGATAAGAAAGAACAAGAAGGCTTTACCAAAATAACTCCCTCAACTTTGTTTAATAATGATTCGGGTTATGGTTATGACTTTCATCCTGCTTGGGACGGTAAAAGTAACGCGCCTTTCTTTTTCTCGGTAAATGTTCCTGATGGCAATTATAGAGTGACTGTAACATTGGGAAGTAAAGATTCTGCCGGCAGTACCACAGTTCGTGGTGAATCACGCCGTCTTTTCATTGAGAACCTCGACACAAAGAAAGGAGAACTCGTAACGGAGACTTTTACAATTAATAAACGTAATACCGTTATTAAGGGTAATCAGAAAGTAAAAATCAAGGAACGTGAGAAGAAGAAACTGAATTGGGACGATAAACTAACCTTGGAGTTTAATGGTGATGCTCCCCGTTTATCTTCTTTAGTGATTGAAAGGGTTGACAAGGTTCCTACTGTATTTCTTTGTGGTAATTCAACGGTCGTCGATAATGATAATGAGCCTTGGGCAAGCTGGGGACAAATGATTACCCGTTTCTTTACGGATAAAGTTTGTATAGCCAATTATGCCGAATCGGGGCTTTCTGCCAATACTTTCATCGGTGGAAAACGTTTGGATAAACTATTGACCCAGATGAAAAAAGGCGACTACTTGCTGATAGAATTCGGTCATAATGACCAAAAACAGAAAGGACCGGGTAAAGGAGCTTACTATTCTTTCTCCTATTATATCAAACAGTTTATTGATGAGGCTCGCCTGAAAGGAGCTTATCCGGTGTTGGTTACGCCAACTCGCCGCCGTCAGTATGATAAGAATGGCAAAATCAAGGATACGCATGCCGATTATCCTGCCGCTATCCGGGATATTGCCGTACGTGAGAATATCCCTGTCATTGACTTGCAGGACATGACAAAAGTATTATGTGAAACAATGGGGGTAGAAGAATCCAAGCATCTCTATGTACATTATCCGGCAAATACTTATCCCGGACAGACTCAGGAACTGAAAGATAACACACATTTTAATACTTTTGGAGCTTATGAGGTAGCAAAATGCGTAATTGAGGGAATGAAGAAAGCAAATCTTCCTATTGTGAAAGATTTAAAAGCAGATTATGCTAACTTTGACCCCGCAAAACCGGATAAATTCAAGAATTTTAAATGGAACCTGTCACCATTTACAGAGATAGAGAAGCCGGATGGAAATTAAAGAATAACAACTTAAATACATAAAATCATGAAAAAGGTAATTTTTACATTGGCATTGGCTGCATTTGCTTTTACCGGAAATGCACAGATTTTGAAAAAAGACTTATTGCAAGGATATAAAGATGGTGACAAATTGGAGAAATCGGTTTATAGTGAGAAAACGGCGCCAATTGCCATAAATACATGGTGTGGAGCATTTTCTTCAAAACCTAATACCAATCCAAGTCCTACCATAGGTAAAGAGCTTGTTTACGAAGGATATGCAGAAAAGGGCCCGTCTATTAGCATAGGCGGTTATCCTGCCGGTACGAAAGGCGCTCGTTTCAGTATCTACTCCATGACTGATGGAAAGCAATATGGTCGCGGTACATTTTACTTGTCTTGCTTAGTAAACTTCTCCAAGCTCGGAGCAAGTGGTATGGCAGACTTTTTGGGAGTAAGCGCCAGCTATGTGGGCGGTAGCAACCGCGCCAATATTTATGTGGCTCGTGAGGGTAGCGATAGAATCCGTTTCGGAACGAGTCTGTTGAAAGTGAAGGCTGAAACAACCATGGCTTACGATTATGATAAAACTCACTTACTGGTGTTGAAACTGGATTATGCCAATCAGAAAGTGTCTTTGTTTGTTGATCCTGAACTGACTGCGGAAGAGCCGGCAGAGGCCTCATGTGTTGCCGAGGGAGATGCGGAAAATGTATTGAAACATGCCATCCGTTCCATTTCTTTCAGAAACCGTAGCGGTTTCATTGGCAATGTAGGTAATTTCCGTTGGTGTAACAGTTGGGCGGGAGTCATTGCAGAATAGAGAGTAATTTATGAAACATATTATAGCAAGTTTGCTTATAGCATTTGCCGGCTCGTTGGCCGTAGTGGGACAAAACCACTCGGTCGGCTTGTCCGGCAAATGGGCTTTTCAAATAGACCGTGAGGATAAAGGTGTCCGTGAAGAGTGGTTTAATAAAACCTTGAACGACCGGATAAATCTGCCCGGGTCAATGCCCGAAAAACTGAAAGGGGATGATGTAACCGTCCGTACCAAATGGACAGGGAGCCTTTATGATAGCTCTTACTATTTCAACCCTTATATGGAAAAGTACCGTATAGACGGTCAGGTTAAACTGCCCTTCTTCCTGACGCCGGATAAGCATTACGTTGGGGTGGCATGGTATCAGAAGAAGGTGACGGTTCCTGATAACTGGAAAGGAGAACGGATCGTACTCTTTCTGGAGCGTCCTCATATAGAAACTACCGTGTGGATTAATCATCGGGAAGTCGGTATGCGGAACAGTCTTTGCGTGCCTCATGTGTATGACCTGACTTCTTATGTCACTCCGGGAAAAAGTTGCTTGGTGACTATTCGTGTGGACAACCGGATTAAAGAGATTAACGTCGGTCCGGATTCGCATAGTATCACAGACCAGACACAAGGTAATTGGAACGGTATTGTCGGTAAGATAGAGTTGCAATCTACACCGGAAGTATTTTTTGAGGATATACAGGTATATCCCGACCTTGCAGGAAAGAAAGCTCTTGTACGTATGAATGTGCGGGCATCTTCTTCAGCAAAAGGGGAGATAGCTCTTTCAGCGAGGAGCTTTAATACGAATGTCAACCATGAGATTGCTCCGGTATACCAAACCGTTACTGTGCGAAAAGGTGATAATCCGCTTGAAATGGAACTGCCGATGGGACAGAATTTTCTGACGTGGGATGAGTTCAGTCCGGCTCTCTATCGTTTAACGGCAACTTTGAAGAATGGAAAACAAATAGAAACGAAGCAGGTACAATTCGGAATGCGCGAATTTACGATAAACGGTAAATGGTTTTATGTAAACGGGCGTAAGACGATGTTGAGAGGTACAGTTGAAAACTGTGATTTTCCGTTAACGGGGTACGCTCCGATGGATGTTGCTTCTTGGGAGCGTGTATTCCGTATTTGCCGTAGCTATGGATTGAATCATATGCGGTTCCATTCTTTCTGCCCACCGGAAGCGGCCTTTATTGCTGCTGACCTTGTAGGCTTTTATCTTCAACCCGAAGGGCCGAGCTGGCCTAATCACGGCCCGAAGCTGGGGAATGGACAACCTATTGACAAATATCTGATGGATGAAACCATTGCGCTGACGAAAGCGTATGGTAACTACGCTTCCTACTGTATGCTTGCTTGTGGCAACGAGCCTTCCGGGCGTTGGGTAAATTGGGTGAGTAAGTTCGTGGATTATTGGAAAGCGACAGATCCCCGTCGTGTATATACAGGAGCGTCGGTTGGTGGCAATTGGCAGTGGCAACCGCATAATCAGTATCACGTAAAGGCCGGTGCGCGGGGATTGACATGGGCGGAACGGCAACCGGAAAGCATGTCGGATTACCGTGCCAAGATTGATACGGTGAAACAACCTTACGTTTCGCATGAGACAGGGCAATGGTGTGTGTTTCCTGATTTTAATGAAATCCGTAAGTACACCGGAGTAAATAAAGCCCGGAATTTTGAAATATTCCGAGATATACTGGAAGATAACGATATGAGTGGTCAAGCTCATGATTTCATGATGGCGTCGGGTAAGTTACAAGCTATTTGTTACAAGCATGAAATAGAGAAAACATTACGTACGCCCGATTATGCGGGTTTTCAACTATTGGCATTAAATGATTATTCCGGCCAGGGAACGGCATTGGTGGGAGTGCTTAACGTATTTTTCGAGGAAAAAGGTTATATCGATGCGGAGAAGTTCAGACGTTTTTGTAGTCCGACTGTTCCGTTAGCGCGGATTCCTAAATTTGCGTATACCAGTGATGAAACTTTTCATGCGGATATAGAGGTTACCCATTTCGGAGCAATGCCGTTACGGGGAGCAAGAACTGTTTATACGGTTAAGGATAAATATGGAAAGGTCTATGCTCATGGAGTAGTTGGTAGTGGTAATATTCCCATAGGTAATCTTATCTCTTTGGGGAGTGTGGATTTAAAGTTGGATGCTGTTGACACTCCGCGGAAATTGAATCTGGAAATACGCATTGAGAATACGGATGCCGTGAACGATTGGGACTTTTGGGTATATCCGGCACGTGTGGAACCGGCGGAAGGTGATGTGTACATTACGGATACATTGGATGAACGAGCTATTTCTGTGTTGAAACAAGGAGGCAAGGTTCTGATTACCGCAGCCGGAAAAGTGAGCTATGGTAAAGAAGTGGTACAATATTTTACTCCCGTATTTTGGAATACATCCTGGTTCAAAATGCGTCCGCCACATACCACCGGCATTTTCCTTAATGAATATCATCCGTTGTTTAAGGAATTTCCTACCGAATACCATAGTAATTTACAATGGTGGGAGCTGCTGAACAAAGCGCAAGTGATGCAGTTCACAAATTTTCCGGGTAATTTTCAGCCGATAGTTCAGAGTATAGATACCTGGTTTATCAGCCGTAAGTTAGGAATCCTGTTTGAAGCAAACGTGTTGAATGGAAAGTTAATGATGACGAGTATGGATATTACTTCACAGCCGGAAAAGCGTGTCGTTGCCCGTCAGATGTATAAAGCTATTCTGGATTATATGAATTCTGATAGTTTCCGTCCTTCGGCTACTGTATCTCTTGAACAGGTACAGGAGTTGTTTACAAAAGTGGCAGGGAATGTAAAGTCGTATACAAAGGACTCACCGGATGAGCTGAAACCTAAAATAAATTGAGGATTATTGATTGGGAAGACAGATATTGAATATCTGCCGTGTATATCAAACATAAAGGTTCGGACTTTCACAAGCCCGAACCTTTTTACTTACACAAAATTTTCTACGAGAATCTTATTATTTAATACCTATTTTCTTTGCTTTTTTACCGGCAATGCCCAATTCAACCAGCTTATTATACATCTCAATTCCTAAATATTCGGCGGCTTCAGCAGTAAAATGCAGTTGGTCTCTTTGTAGTTCGGCTTTAGACATATCTATGACGTAAAAGTTCTTATCTTCCTTGGCGAGCTTGTAGAGCGCGGCTTCTACGTCGGCGCTGTATTGTTTATTACTACGGGATACTGTACCACAGATGAAGGGGAGCTTTTTGTATCGCTTGTTTCCGGTTTTCTCTACAAGGAAGTTACGTACATACGCTACCACGTCCTTTAGATTTTTATAATAATTTTTGCCTTTGTGCCGATCGCTTTCGCCTTGATGCCATAGAAAAGCTTTGATTTCATATCCTTCGGGGAGTTTATCCAATTTATTGTCGATACATGCTGAAATGTTTTCTGTAAACGAGAGTAAAAGTGATTTTCCACCGGTAGCTGTTGAATGGTTGGCGGCAAGCCATTTCGGGTCGGCCGACCAATATTTACCGCTTGTACTGCTGCAACCTGTGTCGATAGCTGTTCCGCCCAAAGACCATTTTATTACATAGAAGTCTTTTTGAAGCGCCTGCTCCAACCAGTAATAGGTTACGGCGTCATAAGCCCATCGACCCGGACGCGCTTGGTGTACCATGCGGGGCCAAAAAGTTTCAAACTCTCCCGTTATTTGCTGGCCGGCACTTCCATAGCACCATTGGCAATACTTATATTTATTTTGTCGGATATAATCGGGAAGCGCATTGTTTAATACACGTCCGTCTGTGTTTGACTGTCCGGCAGTGATGATGACGGTTGCCGGCTGGTTGCGCTTACTTTGTCCGAGAGCAGTCAGCGAGCATAAAATTGCTGCTGTCAATAGAAACTTTTTCATGATATTTATTTCAGGATTTGATTTATCTGTTGGCAAAGTTACGCAACCTTTATTTCAAATACATGCAATATTATTCAGATATCCTATACATTTATACAGTGATTGCACAGAATGCTTTGTGGGCTTTATGAATGGCGTATAGTGGGCTTTTTTGCATACTTTCTGTACATAATTACATGCGGGAATCGACTCAGACCGCTACTTTTGCAGATACAAAATACACGAATGGTAGTATGAAATACACATTTCGGTTTCTTATATGATAACTTTATTGACCATGAAAAATAAGATGAGAAAGATTTATGACTTTAGGCGGGCGATAGTCTCAATGCTCTGCATTCTGTTGTTCCTGCTATGTGGTGTCACGGCAACGGCGCAGAATCGGGAAATCGGCGGTACTGTATTGGATGAAACGGGACAACCTGCTATCGGCGCCACTGTAGTAGTGAAAGGAACAAATAGTATGACTATTACCGGGTTGGACGGACAATTCAAGCTTTCTGTTCCCAAAGATGCCGGACAGCTGGAGATTTCATACGTGGGCTACGAAACAGCCAAGATAACATTGGGCAGAGGGAAAAATGTATATAATGTAAAGTTGAAAGTGGCGGATTTGGCGTTGGACGAAGTTGTGGTTATCGGTTATGGCACTGCCAAGAAAGGGAATGTGACCGGTTCCATCGCTACCTTGAAAGGCGAGAAAGTTGCAGATAGGCAGAATGAAAACGTACTGTCTTCGCTGCAAGGACAATTGGCAGGTGTGGAGATTACTACAAACAGCGGGGCGCCGGGTGGCGAACTGGAAGTACATATCCGAGGCGCTGCATCTATCAATGCCAGCGATCAACCGCTTTATGTAGTTGATGGTATTCCGGTAGATGACCTAAGTGATTTGAATGCAGACGATATCGAATCCATCGATGTGTTAAAAGATGCCTCCTCTTCTGCTATCTACGGTTCGCGCGGTGCTAACGGCGTTATCCTTATCAAAACTAAAGAAGCACCGAAAACGGGTAAGGTGAACGTGCAGTTCTCCGCTTCTTTCGGTATTCAGCAGATGGAGAAGAAGCTGGATGTGCTGACACCGGAAGAATGGATTGCCTGGCGCTCGGAAATCAATAACCAGAATTATGTAAAGGCGTATGGTTCGAAAGGCGCTATGGCGACCGATGATTATGAAATACGTCTGGCATATACCGGCGGTTCTGTAAATACGTCGTATGTAAATGACCCTCGCTGGATACAGCCCGGATACGGCGACCTGATGGCTATTGACTGGCAAGATGAAGTTTTCCGTTTGGCTCCTAAACAAAACTATACCTTGTCGGTATCTAATTCTACGGACCAGTCCAACTATCGCGTGAGTTTGGGGTATGTAGACCAGAAAGGTATTGCTGTCAATACTTCTTATAAAAGACTTAACCTGCGTGCCAACATGCAGACTACCATATTCAACCGCATTACATTGGGTGTCAATCTGGCTCCTTCCATGTCGTGGAATAACGGTGGAACGGCGGATGCTGTGGCTGTACTTTCTATGGTGCCGTTTGCCGAGTCGGAAGCAGGTCTTTATACAGGAGCGGAGCCTTACAGCAGATATAGCTGGGCCGGTACCCGTGTCAGTCCGGTAGCTACGTTGGAACGTAAGTCGAGTATGACGGAAGATGCCCGCGTCAATACTTCCGCATTTATCCGTGCCGAGTTGTTTGATGGTTTGCGTGCGGAAGTAACAGGTTCTTATAATTTCCGTAGTACGCAGGCGCGGAGTTTCTTGCCCAGTTCCATCTCTAATCGTTGGAACACGGGCGAAGGTTACTATGCTACCGCTAATCGCACCGACGGACGTAATCATTCCTACCTGTTTCAGACGTTACTGAATTATGACAATTCTTTTGGCAAGCATACTGTAGGCGCTATGGCAGGTTTTTCAATGGAAGCCAAAACTTCTTATTCCTCCCGCCTCGCAGCAACACATTTCCCTGATAATTTGGTGGAGAGTTTCGATATGACTGACGTAGATTTGACTACGGCTTATGCCACAATCGGATATCCGGGACGTATGGCTTCTTTCTTCGGACGCCTGCAATATGAATATGACAACCGATACCTGATGACTGCCAGTATTCGCCGTGACGGTTCGTCTAAGTTCGGTAAAAATAAGCGTTGGGGTATTTTCCCTGCCGTATCGTTGGCTTACCGTATTTCGAACGAACGGTTCTGGCCGGAAGATTTCGTCATTAATTCAATGAAATTGCGTGGCAGTTGGGGCGCCAATGGTAATAATTCTCTCTCTGACGGGGCGGCATTAGGATTGATGTCGAGCGCAAACTACTCTTTAGGCGGTTCGTTGCTGAATGGTTATGCCATGTCATCGCTTGATGTGGAAGACCTGACATGGGAGAAAGTATATAGTTGGAATGTCGGTGCGGACTTTTCGTTGTTCAACAGTCGTTTGTCGGTGTCGTTGGACTATTACCGGAAGAAAACGAGCGATTTGCTGTATAAAGTGACAATGCCCGGTATTATAGGTTTCAGTAATATGTGGGATAATGTGGGTGAGGTTCAAAACAAAGGTTTTGAGTTGGAACTGCAAAGCCAAAACCTGACGGGAACTTTGCGTTGGAGCACCTCTTTTAATATGGCTTACAATAAGAACGAGGTAACCGATTTAGGCAATAATGACAAGATATTCAGTGACAGTAATACACAAGTGTTGATGGTAGGACAGCCTATGCGCAGTTTCTATATGTATGATGCTGTGGGTGTGTATCAATACTCCGAAGATTTACGGAAGTATCCGGTACGTAAAGGTACGGCATTGGGTGATGTGCGTTATCGTGATGTGAACGATGATGGAGTTATTAACGATGATGACCGTACGTTGGTGGGCAAACCCAATCCCGACTTCACTTTTGGGATGACGAATAAGCTGAGTTGGAAAGCGTTTGACTTGTCCGTACTGTGTACGGCACAATTCGGCGGTATGCTCTACAGTATGTCACCGGGGCGTTATATGGACAATCCGGGTATGGCTATCTCGCAGAACGTCTTTTCTTGGTGGAAGAATATGTGGCGTTCGGAAGAGGAGCCGGGCGACGGAAAGACGCCGGCATTAAGCTCCACTACCGGTGAACTGCGTGATACACGCTGGCTTTATAGCTCGGACTATTTCCGTATTAAGAATATTACTTTGGGATACAAATTACCGCTTAACCGAAAGATTATACGCAACGCGCGTGTCTATTTCACTGTGGAGAACGTATGGATGTGGGATAAATACGACGGCGGCTATTCACCCGAAAACAAAGGTAACAATGCCTATCCGCAGGCACGTACTTATACGGTCGGTGCCAATTTCAGCTTCTAAAGAAATAACCTTTAAAAAACATCACTTATGAAAACGATTTATCATATATGTATCAGTATCATTCTGTTGGCAGGTGCACTGTTTACTACAACTTCCTGTGAAGACTGGCTGGAGGTGAAATCGCCGACCTCACGCGCTACGGAGGATTTCTTTCAGACACCTATTCAGGCAGAGCAAGCATTGCTGGGTATTTATAACGGATTGCTGCCTGTTCCTGAATATATTCTGCTCATGTCCGACGGGCGTTCGGATGACGTATGGACCGAACCGGCCGATGACAAGCAACGTGACTACGTGGATATCAGTGTTTTTAATCCGAGCATATACACTGCCGGAACAATAAACAGCGCTTGGAATGCTTTCTATAAAATAGTATCCCGCGCAAATCTCTTCCTTGAGAGAGTAGAGCATCTGGAGTTCAATGTGGAAGACGATGCTGAGGAGGTAGATGTAAAAGCTACTTTTATGGCCGAAGCGCGCTTCTTGCGAGCCTATGCCTATTTTGAGCTGGTAAGGTATTGGGGACGTGTACCGGTTGCCACTAAATCGTTAAGTGCGGCAGAGGCAATGAGTACGCCGCAGTCCGAAGCGCAAGATGTATACGAGCAAGTAATCATTCCCGATTTGCAGTATGCCATAGAAAACATGAAAGAGCGGGCTTACACAAGCAGTGGCGGTATTGCCGAATCAGGGCGTGCTACACTTCCGGCTGCGCAGGCATTGCTTGGCAGGGTTTATCTGACTATGGCCGGTTTCCCTTTGTATGATACGTCTAAATTATCACTTGCCAAAGAGGTATTGGGAGAGGTAATTACATACGCAGAGAAAAACAATAAATACTGGGCTGCTGACAGTGACACATGGCAACGTATCTGGATTAGCGATAACGACAATAAATATCATATTTTTGAGGTACAATATGTTGCCGAAAAGAATTATGGCAACCCCGTGGTCTTTATGTCCGTACCCAATGTGGGAACAGATTATATCGGCATTCAGATGTCGGGTAATCGCATAACCTGTTCGGAAGCGTTGGCTGCGCTTTATGAAGAGAACAAGGCGGATGTTCGTTATGAAGCGACGGTCGATCCCAAGAAGAACTACTTTACAAAGTTCTTTGAACATAAAATCAAACGGAAAGAGTTGGGATACAGTGATATTGACGGGCAAATAGTGGATCGCACTTATTTCCCTATCAACTATCCGCTTATCCGTTTGGAAGATGTAATGCTGATGTATGCCGAGATTGCAGGTCCTACGGATGAGGGCGTGCGATTGGTAAATAAAATACGTACCCGTGCCGGGTTGGCGGCATTGAGTGCGGCGCAGAAAAACGAAAACGCTTTCCTGCAATGTGTAGAAGATGAACGCCGGCGTGAACTTGCCTTTGAAGGTATTCGCTGGCACGATCTCGTACGCCATAATACATACATGGAGAAGATACGTGCCAAATTCTCGGATAAAGCTGCCGGAACATCCGTTTATGATAACTACATCAATAACGTGCAACCGGGTACTTATCTCTATCCTATTCCTGATACGCAAATGAAAGCGAAAGAAGGATTGTATCAGCAAAACGAAGCATACAAATAATGAGTGACAAGGAGTAATGAACACTAATAAACAATAGTAATAAGAACATGAAGAACAGATTCTATCTACTTACATTTCTGCTGATAACCCTCTTTGCTGTAGACGGTTATACGGCTGAACGCAAGAAGTATAATTTCAACAGTGAATGGCGTCTGCAAGTAGGGGACTTTCCACAAGCGAAAAAGCCCGACTTTAGAGATAGCGATTGGAAACAAGTGACATTGCCGCGTGCTTTCAATGAAGATGAAGCCTTTAAACTGCCCATCAGCCAACACACCGACACTGTTATGTGGTATCGCAAGCATTTCCGGGTAAAAGAATTGAGAGGTAAAAAAGTATTTGTCGAATTCGAGGGAGTTCGCCAGGGTGGTGAATTCTTCCTGAACGGACACTATTTAGGACTGCATGAAAACGGGGTCATGGCCGTAGGATTCGACCTTACTCCCTATATGAAAGAAGGAGATAATGTGTTGGCTGTACGTATTGATAACAACTGGTTCTACCGTGAAAAAAGCACTAATTCCAAATATCAGTGGAACGACCGTAATTTCAACGCCAACTATGGCGGTATTCCCAAGAACGTATTTCTGTATGTGACGGACGAGGTATATCAGACTCTGCCTCTGTACAGCAACCTGAAAACAACCGGTGTATACATCTACGCCACCGACTTCGACATCAAAGGCCGCAAGGCGAAGATACATGCCGAGTCCGAGGTGAAAAACGACAGTCGCGAGGCACGCAGCTTCAGTTACCGGGTGAGCCTGACCGATGCGGACGGTAAGCCGGTGAAGACCTTCCATGGCGGCAAGACAGTGCTGAAAGCCGGTGAGACGGGAACCGTGAAAGCCGCTGCCGATGTGAGCGAACTGCACTTCTGGAGCTGGGGATACGGCTATCTGTACACCGTGAATACGGCTCTGCTGGACGACCGCGGTAATGTTTTTGACGAGGTTGTGACCCGTACCGGTTTCCGCAAGACAAAGTTCGGCCGGGGAAAGGTATGGTTGAACGACCGCGTCATCCAAATGAAGGGCTATGCCCAGCGTACCAGCAATGAATGGCCGGCAGTGGGGCTTTCCGTCCCCGCATGGCTGAGTGACTACTCCAATGGCCTCATGGTGGAAAGCAATGCGAACCTTGTCCGCTGGATGCACGTCACTCCCTGGAAACAGGATGTGGAGTCTTGCGACCGTGTCGGCCTTATTCAGGCCATGCCTGCCGGCGATGCGGAGAAAGACCGTCAAGGCCGCCAATGGGAACAGCGTACGGAACTGATGCGCGATGCCATTATCTATAACCGTAATAACCCGAGTATCCTGTTTTACGAATGTGGTAATGAGTCTATCAGCCGTGAACATATGATTGAGATGAAGGAAATCCGCGACAAGTTCGACCCTTTCGGCGGACGTGCCATCGGCTCGCGTGAGATGCTCGATATTAACGAAGCGGAATACGGCGGTGAAATGCTTTATATCAACAAGAGCAAGAAGCATCCGATGTGGGCTACCGAATATTGCCGCGATGAGGGACTCCGCAAGTATTGGGATGAGTACAGCTATCCGTTCCATAAAGAAGGGGCGGGACCGCTTTACCGCGGTCAGTCTGCAACAGATTATAATCATAATCAGGACATGCTTGCATTGGAGATGGTTCGTCGCTGGTACGATTACTGGCGTGAGCGCCCGGGTACGGGCTTACGGGTCAGTGCAGACGGTACGAAAATCATCTTCTCCGACTCCAACACACATTATCGCGGTGAGGAGAACTACCGCCGCAGCGGCGTGACCGACCCCATGCGTATAGAGAAAGACGCCTTCTTCGCCCATCAGGTAATGTGGAACGGCTGGGTGGATACGGACAAGTTCCAGACTTATATCATCGGACACTGGAACTATCCTGAGCATACGGTGAAACCGGTATATGTCGTATCGAATGGCGAACAGGTGGAACTGCTGCTCAACGGCAAATCCCTGGGTAAAGGTAAACGGGAAAGCCATTTCCTTTTCACTTTCGATAAGGTCGCTTATCAACCGGGCAGGCTGGAAGCGGTAAGTTACGACGGAAAAGGCAGGGAAGTGAGCCGCTATACGTTGTCAACAGTGGGGGAAGCCGCCCGTCTGGAACTTACGGCCATACAGAACCCCGAAGGTTTCCACGCAGACGGAGCCGACATGGCCTTGCTTCAGGTGGAAGTTGTGGACAAGGACGGCAGACGCTGTCCGCTGGATAACCGTACGGTCCGCTTTACTCTGAAAGGCGAGGCCGAATGGCGCGGCGGTATCGCACAGGGGAAGGACAATCATATCCTGGATATGAACCTTCCGGTGGAATGCGGCATCAACCGTGCGCTGATCCGCAGTACGGCCAAAGCCGGCAAAATAGTTGTCACCGCCGAGGCGGAAGGGCTTCCGGCCGCAAAGCTTACGTTGCAGACCGTTCCGGTGAAAGTGGCAGACGGGCTGAGTGACTACCTGCCCCAACTGACCCTGAAAGGCAGGCTGGATAAGGGGGAAACTCCGCTGACTCCTTCCTATACGGATACCAAGCGCGACATCGCCATTGTGTCCGCCGAAGCCGGCGCCAACCGCACCGAAACGGGCAACAGCCATGATGACAACGAGTTGAGCGAATGGGCGAACGACGGTCGGTTAAGTACGGCCTGGATTACCTATACACTGGCTGAAAAGGCGAGCGTCGACGACATCTGCATCAAGCTGAACGGCTGGCGTTCCCGCAGTTATCCTTTGGAAGTGTATGCCGGAGACGAGCTGATTTGGAGCGGGAACACGGAAAAGAGTCTGGGATACGTACATCTGGAAGTGGACAAGCCGGTATGTTCCGATAAGATAACCGTCCGTTTGAAAGGCAGCACTACCGACAAGGATGCTTTCGGCCAGATTGTGGAAGTGGCGGGCGGAGCGGCCAATGACATGGAGAAGAAAGCAAAGGAAGGCAAGGGAAAACATAATCTCCGGATTATAGAAATAGAGTTTCTGGAAAGCATAAAAAGTAGGTAGTAATGCATTTATAGCGCACACACCGTGCGGACGCTTCGCGGAACCGGAAGAACTCTTCG